>ERZ1643246.2521-NODE-2521-length-17205-cov-15.763324_pt1 | contig 17205 bp, 13 predicted proteins | sample MGYA00579265_ERZ1643246 | MGnify/ENA primary metagenome ERZ1643246 (study PRJEB29033, sample SAMEA4952261) | chicken gut metagenome | biome: Broiler Chicken; feature: Gastrointestinal Tract; material: Caecum | place: Ireland | collected 2018 | study: Broiler...
ATTTTCTTCTACGAAGGATAAAACGTCTGCCGTGGCGGCCTTTTTGCAGTTATCGTTTAAAATTTCGTGCCGCGCACCCTTGTAAAGTATCAGTCGGGCGCCGATTACGCCTGCGGCGCGGTACTTTTTATATGTCTTTTCCACGCCCCTGCCGTAATCGCCCACGGGGTCGTCCTCGCCGGCGATGACGAGCAACGGCAAATCTTTGCGCACCGAGGTGAACGCCCTTTTGGAGCAAGCCTCCGTTATAATATCGAAAAGCCCTGCAAAGCCGCCGCACGTGAAGCCGAAGCCGCACAGTCCGTCGGCAACGTAACTGCGCACGTTGCCCTCCTCTGCCGAGAGCCATTCATACCCCGTATTTGCGGGGCGGAATTTTTTGTTGTACGTACCAAAGGCGAGTTTTGCGATGAACTTACTCTTATAGCCGCTGCCCTTCGCCTTTGAAATAATTTTTGTTATAAGGCGGGCAAAGAACAGCGTTACGGGGTCTTTAAAGCCCGTGCCCATCACGATTGCCCCCGCAATATCCTGCGACCAACGCGCAATATATGCGCGGCAGAAGAACGAACCCATACTGTGACCCATTATAAAGAACGGAACATTCGGCGCAATTTCTTTTGCCTTCAACGTAAGGGTGCGTATATCTTTGAGCACCAGCTCTGCGCCGCCCTGCGGGAAGTGGCCCAAATCACCCTCGCCGTCCGCGGTCTTACCGTGACCGAGGTGGTCCTCTGCGCACACCAAAATTCCGCGGCGCGCCGCCTCCTCGGCAAAGGGGGCGTAGCGCGTGCAATATTCCTCCATTCCGTGAATTATCTGCAAAACCGCCTTAACCTCGCCTTCGGGGCGCCATATTGCGGCGTGTACGGTATGTTTTCCGTCTGACGAAGGGTAAAAAATTTCTTCCATACTCGTTGCTCCAAACCGTTGTGCGGCAGTGCCGCGCAAGTTTCCGCCGTTGATGCGGACTATATAATATAGAAGCAATTATAGCACCGAAAGCAAATAATTGCAACAAAATGCGGGCGGTATGAGCCGCGCATAAGTTATACGTAATCTTTGAATACCTGCAAATTGTCGGGCGAAATTCCGCGCGAGCCGTCCTCTATTTCGTGCGCAATCTTCTGAACCGCGCCGTTTAGTATGGCGGGGCGGCACACGCGCGCGCCGTAGTCGGATACGACGCCGCAGACCAAGTCGATTTCACACTTCTTTCCCGCCTTCAAATCGTAGTACATTCCCGAAACGAGCGCCCTGTGCTTTTTCATCGCAATGGGAATCAGAAGGTAGGATATCAGCCGTTTGAACGCCGTTTTGTAGCCCAGAATTTTTGCCACGTCGTGCCCCTGCACCTTTGCGGGGCGTATTCCGCAGGCTACGGCGATATCGAAGCTCTCCTTCAATATGCTCTGTGCAACCTTCCTTGCATACCTGTCGTCGCAAATCTGGCCGAAGGTCATACCCGTCACCGCCGAAAGGCCCGAAAAGGCGCAGTTTATGGCGAGCTTTGACCAGCGCGCGCCCACAAAATTGCTCTCTATGGTGACCTTTCCCATACGCGAGAGCACCGACTGAACCGCGCCCAGCTTTTCGCCGTTATTATACATCGTGCCGAGGGCGAATTCCAGCCCGTCGGGGCGGGTGGTAAGTTTTGCCTCGCCGCCGCCCACAAAGGTCGCTCCCCACGAAACGGCGCAGCCGCAGCACCGCTCTTCGCCCACCACGGCGGCAACCGAAGGTTCGGGCAGGCCGTTCTGCGTGGTGCACACTATGCCGTCCGATTTGAGGTGCGGCAGCAAAAATTGCAGAATTTCTTTGTTTGCGCGCTGTTTTGTCATAAGGAAGATTACGTCGTACTCCCCCTCCATTTCGTCGGGAAAGAGTGCCGACACGGGCACGGTAAAATCGACGGTGCCCGTTATGTGCGCCCCTTTCTTTTTAAGCGCCGCAACGTGCGCGGCGTTGCGCGTGATAAGGTCGGGCGAGCCGCCGTTTTTTGTGACGAACGCGCCCAGCACGGTGCCCATCGCGCCCGCGCCGTAGATTGCAACCCTCATTGGTTATCCCCCTTCTGCCTCCTTGTTATAATCTTTTTCAGCCCCTTGAAGAAGCTGCCGTTGCATATATCTATAAAGCCCTGCGCCTGCGCGTTGTTGAAACCTGCGTACTGCATTGCAGAACGCACGGTTATGTACCTGAACGTTAAAAGCGCAGTCTGCTTTTTTGAGGTGCAGTAAAAGTCGGCAATCCTGTAAGCCAGCCTGCCCCACGTGCCCTTTGCGTTTTTGAGGTCGATGAGCGGGCTTTTGAGCGTTATTTCAACGCGCGTTTTTCGCCCGCTCTCTGCGGCGGCCTCTTCGCCGTTTTCGGCGGCGTTCTTTTCGGCAAGCACGCCGCGCACGAAGTCCGCGCGCAAAGCTGCGCCGTCAGCGCCCTCGGGCGGACGGATTCCCTTTATTTTAACCGAACCCCAAAGACGGGTATCGCGCGAGGAGGAACCGACGATTACGCCGTATTGCCCCGCATATATGGCAAAATTACCGCTCTTCTCGTCGAAGGTGCGCAGGGCATATTCGTCCAATTTTATCTCCACGGTGCGCTCTTCGTCTGGCTGTAAAAACACCTTTTCAAACCCCGCGAGCTTTTTGACGGGCTGCAATCCGCCGAACTGCGGGCAGATATACACCTGCGCCGTCTCGGCGCCAGCGCAGGCGCCCGTATTTTTAAGCCTGAAAGTCACCCTGTCACCGTCGCATTTCAGGTCGGAATAACTGAACTTTGTATACGAAAGGCCGTAGCCGAACGGATATTTTACGGCGATATTTGCCGCATCGTACCAGCGGTAGCCCACCAGAATATCCTCTTCGTAGCGGCATATATAGGGGTCTTTTGCAAAACTCTGCGACGAAGGCACGTCGGAATAGTCCGCGGGGAAAGTTTCTGCAAGCCTGCCCGAAGGGCAGACCTTCCCCGCAAGAAGATTTGCAAGCGCCGTACCTGTGCCCGCGCCCGTGAGCGGCATATATAATATCGCCGAGGCGTACTTTTCCCAGTCACAGCACACGGCGCTGCCCGAAAACAGTACCACTATCGGGCGGACGCCCTCTTTATGCAGCTCTTCCAGAAGTTCGCGCTGGCAGAGGGGAATTTCCATACTCTCCCTGTCGGCGCCCTCGGCGTCCTCGCGCTCGGTAAGTCCCGCAAAAAATATGACCTTCTGCGCCGACTTTGCCCGTTCAACGGCCTGCCTTTTCAGCTTTTTATCGGCCCTGCCGTCCCTGCGGCAGCCGCGCACGTACTCCGTGCCGAACTCTGCCGAAAGGTAAGTTATTATATCGTCGGCGTTCCGGGCGTTTACGCGCGCCGAACCGCCGCCCTGCAAGTGCGGTTTTGCCGCAAGCTCGCCAATAATCAGCACCTTTTCGCCCGCGGCAAGGGGCAGAGCGCCCTCGTTTTTGAGCAAAACGGCGCACTCCTCGGCCGCCCTGCGCGCAAATTCAAGGTGCTCCTCCCCGTCGTATGCGTCCCCGGCGGGTCGGGAATATTTTTTGGCAAAACGCGCAATGCGCACGGCGCACCTGTCGATATCCTCCTCGGAAAGCGTATCCTCCTTTATGGCCGACTGCAACTCTTCGGGCGTAAGCACGCAGCGGGGCATCTCTAAATCTTCGCCCGCGCGCACGCCTGCGGCGCGGTCGGATGTGCCCACCCAATCGGATATTACTATGCCGTCAAAGCCCCATTCGCCGCGGAGTATGCCCGAAATAAGGCGCTCGTTTTCCGAACAGTATGTGCCGTTTAATTTGTTGTACGCCGTCATAACGGCGGCGACGCCACCCCTCTTCACCGCCATTTCAAACGGGGTGAGGTATATCTCGCGCAGGGCGCGTTCGGAAGGTTCGGAAGAATATATCGTGCGCGCAAATTCGCGGTTGTTGCAGGCAAAGTGCTTTACACAGCAGGCCACGCCCGTGCCCTGCACGCCGCGGATATAGTTTGCCGCGAGCTCGCCCGCAAGGTAAGGCTCTTCCGAAAGGTATTCAAAATTCCTGCCGCACAGCGGGTTGCGCTTTATGTTTACGCCAGGGCCGAGCAAAACGTTTACCCCAAGCGAGGCCGCCTCTTCACCAAGTCTTGCGCCCGTTTCGCGCAAAAGGCGCCTGTCCCACGACGAAGCGAGGGCAGAAAGGCAGGGAAAACAGGTTGCGGGGACGGAATTTTCCAGACCGAAATTATCGGAAGCGCCCGCCTGCGCGCGCAGGCCGTGCGGCCCGTCTGAAAAGCGCACGGAGGGTATGCCCTCTTCTAAGTAGTCCTGTGTGGTCCAGAAATCTTTGCCCGTAAGAAGTTTCAGCTTCTGCGCAAGGCTGAGATTTTTTACGGCAAGTTCCTCTTCCGAAGGCGCCGAAGGGGCGCCGCCCTGAACTTTTATTTCGTCTTTTTGCTTTTTTGAGCGGAATAACCTGAACATACGCCTATATTTTATCACACGGCGGCGGCAAATGCAATACCGTGAAGTAATTAAAGCGTGCATTTAAAAACGGGAATATTTGGGGCGGCGGCGCACAGGCCGCCAACATTAAGGCAGGCTTCATTCAGTAAATTTTACCTTTGCGCGTACGCGCATACAACCCGCGGCAGACGCGCATACTTATTTGCAAGGAGAAAAAAATATGATAATAGTCAACTTTATTGCCTATATTCTGTGCATTATAGGCGGAATAAACTGGGGACTTTACGGCATATTCGACTTTAACCTTGTAAGCTGGATATTCCAGGGCCCCCGCACTGCCGGCGCGATAACGCTGTATATAATAATAGCGGTGGCCGCGCTCTGGCTGATAATTTCGCCCATCATCACGGGCTGGGGTCTGCGCCTTTCGCGCCGCGACGATATGCACGAAGAGCGCGCGCACAGGTAAAAGCTAATTATTTTGCACAATTAAAAAATTACCGTGGCGGTTGATTTTTCCGACCACGGTAATTTTTTAGAATTTATTTACCAGCTATACCCATACCATAAATTGAAAGATGTTGCTACTGTGTCCGTATGCTCAGAAGTCGCAAACGTTACCGACGCCCCATCCATTCCTAGTTGAACACTAGCATTTGGCTTTTCATAAGTATGCCTGTATTGTACACTTACGCTTGTAATATAATCATGTTTTCTATATGTAGGGTTACGTTTAGGTATCAAGTTTAATACACAATTACCACTTAAAGTAGTTGGTGAAGAAACCCCATTCAATTTTACCTCATACCCCAACGAGTCCTGCATAATAAGTGTAGGATTTTCGTACTCATAAGTTTGACCGCTAGTGCCTTCCCAACATCTGCTTGTTGCTCGAAAACTTCCTGCTTCATAGGTGAACACATCTGGGTCCCAATAAATTATAGCAGCATCGGTTCCACGAGGATAAGGTATATTGAGCCAATTATAACCTATTATAATATAAACACAGTCTATCGGTTGAAAGCTGTCCTGTTCGCCACCCACGTAGAAAACCGAAAAATTCATTACAAAACGCAGGTCATCAGGCGAGATTACCCCTCGCGTTTTAGTTTCTGATTCAAACGAAAAACTTTCTTCTTTTCTGCCAACAAAAGTAACAGTTTTCTGACTGAACTCATTATACAAGCCAATAATTTCATCATCAGACAAATCATCGACATAGCTCTCAGGCAGTTGCAAGTCCATAAGGTATTCCCGCATTCCCTCTACGCCCAATTCATCGGCAGACGCTACAAGCGTGGTAACAGATACCGTAAATGCAATTGCCAATGTTGCTAGTATTATAACAAGTCTTCTTAATTTTAACATAAGCACCTCTATTCTGTTATTTTCCATCCTTTTTGCTCCTGTACCAGGCTATAATGCCGTCAACTACGAACCATATGATTCCCGCAGCACTGAATAACCAGCCAAGCACAATTCCCGCAATGAATGCTTCGTAATAACCTAAGTCATACACATCCCAGGCAATTATACTCAATATTCCGAAGCAGAACATTGCAATGCCGAACAGGATAAGAATTATGTACTTGCCATACTTCATTATTTTACTCTCCCCCTTTTTTATTATTATAATAACCGACAAAGCGGCAATTACCAAAATCGGCTAAAATTTTATATATTTCACATAAAACAAACCACTTTTCACCTACATTGTACCACATATTGTTTTAAAGTCAATAGGTGTTTTTGAGTTTTATTAACATTTTTTGTGTTTTAAACACAAAAAATCCTCTCTGCGCTTACCATCATTCGCAGAGAGGACTCTTTTATTTTATTGCGTTTTTAATCAGCTCTCAGTCGGGAAAGACTCACTCCTCGCCCTCGATGCGCTGTTTAAGGCCGTCTTTGCCGAACATAGTCATCAGCTTGTCTTCGCTGTCGGCAGTCACCTTTAAAAGCGCGGTCAGGCCGGATATATTCTCTTCGCCCAAGACGTCGACATACATATCGAAATAGCGTTCGAGGTAGACGTGCTTTTCGGCAAGGTGCCTTTTGCCCGCCTCGGTTAAGGTGACGTACATCTTCCTTCTGTCGTCCTCGGCAACCTGCATTTCGATAAAGCCCTTCCCCCGCACGGTGCGCAGAATGTTTGCCGTACGCGCGCGGCTTAAATGCATCTCTTCGCTTATAACAGAGGGCGTAAGCGGCTGCGAGTAGGCGTTGAGGCACTCCAAAAGCGCGGTTTCGCCCACCAGAAATTCGCGCAGATAGAACATTATATCCATTCTGTACATACGCCAGAGCTGCGCCATAAGCGCATTGCGCAGGTCAGTTTTTTCCATTATATCCTCCATTGAAGGCCGCCCCGCCGCAGGCGGGGCGGCGCCGTAAGGCGTAATTTTGCACGCCCGATTGCGTTATTCGTTTGATTTGAGCGATTCGGCCATATCTATTTTATACAGCTTTATGAGCATAAACGCATACACCACGATTGCAAAGCCTATCGTAATGAGGAACGCCCACAGGTAGCTGAGCGGCGCGATTGCCTTGCCGAACATCATCCACACGCTGTTTACCCTGCCCACTATGAACATATGCAGCAGCCAGCCGACGAGCAGCCCCAGCAGTGTGCCGACTACCGTTAAAATCATACTCTCGCGGTAGATATAGCCCGCAACCTCCCACTTTGTGTAGCCCAGCACGCGCAGGGTGGCAATCTCTTTGCGGCGCTCGTCTATGTTAATGTTGGTGAGGTTATACAGCACTATCGCCGCAAGCGCGCCCGCCGACACGACGAGTATCAGAATTACAAAGCTCATCGTCTCGTTCAGGGCGTCGAAGGTGCTCACCGTGGTATAGGTGAATTCCACGCCCGTCACGGAGGAATCTGAAAGAAGTTTCTCTGCATCGGCGTCCATTGCCGCGGTATCGGTGCCGTAACCGTATTTTATGAGGTAGGTATTCGCGGCGGTATCTATGCTGCCGCCTGCGGCCCCGACTGCGGCGCGGAAGTTTGCCTCGCTCATATATACCTGCGAACCGGTATAATTTTCGCACACGCCGAGCACGGTAAGGTCGAGCTCTATGCCGTCGGACGTGCGGTAAGTTATATCGTCGCCCGCGGATATATCGTATACAATGGCGATATTTTCGGGTATTATTATGCCCTCGCCCGAAACGTCGATTTCGCGCCCCGAGGTGCGGTAGTGCAGGCTTACGAAGTTACGGAAGGCAGTCTGGTCGGCGACGGCGTACAAATCTACGCTCTCGCGCGAGCCTGCCGAATCTTCGTCGGCGCCGATAATAAGCTGGCCGCTTTCGCTGAACACGTCGGTATAGCTACCCTCTTCGCGGGAGTCGAGGTAAGTTTTCAGTTCGCCGTCTGCCTGCGCCTCCTGTGCAGGATTGTGGCTTATGATGGTGTCGTAGAAAATTATGTCGTTATACTGCAACTCGGTTACGGCCTGAACGCTGTCGCCGAGGCCGAAGCCCGTTAAAATGAGCGCCGTACAGCCGAGGACGGAGACTATGGTTAAAATCATATTCTTTTTATAGCGGAATATGTTGCGGATAGTCGCCTTCCATTTGAACTTTATGCGCTTCCAGATGGGCGTGCAGCGTTCCAGAAGTATGCGCTTGCCGGGTTTGGGCGCCTTGGGCTGCATCAGCACCGAAGGTTTTTCCTTTGTGGTGGTTCTGCACGCGATTACCGTAACCACGATAACCACGGCGAGCGAACCGAAGATTACGGCTATCGCCAGCCACCACGAGAAGCCGAGATACAGTTCGGGCAGGAAATACATCGTCGCATATGCGTTCCAGAATATGGTTGGCATTATCGAGAAACCGAGTAGTATGCCGACCACCACGCCTATAAGGCAGGCGAGCGTGCAGTAGATTAGGTACTTCGACATTATAGTGCCCTCGTTGTAGCCGAGCGCCTTCAAAGTGCCTATCTGCATACGGTCCTGCTCTACCATTCGCGTCATCGAGGTGAGCGCAACGAGCGCGGCAACCACTATGAAGAATATGGGGAATATGCCCGCAATATCTTCGACTTTCTCTACGTTCATATCGAAGCTGACGTAGCTTACGTTGGTGCTGGCGCGGTCTAAAACATACCAGCTTGCGTTTGCAGGCACATTGCCCGCGAGCAGGCTTTCGCTTATCGCAGCATTTACTTCTGCGTTAATCTCCGCGCCCTTATCCTCTATGTAAGAGGCCAGCTCCAACACGTAATCTTTATAGTCGGTATAAAACCGCTCGTAATCTTCCGCGCCCTCTGCGCGCACCCATAAATCGGTATAGAGTATGGCCTCTTCGCGTATGGGGTCGAGCGGAACTTCATAGCCGCCGAAATTATAACTGTCGAGATTGAGCGACCAGAACAGGCTGTTTTCTTTGCCGAGGTTGTAAACGTCGTTATCCTCGCCTTCCGTCGGCGTGTAGTTGCCGTACATAACCAGGCTCACCACGCCCGTGCCTATCGTGGTCACCTCGCGCGCGTCGCGGTAGTAATAGTCTGGCGAAGAAACTATGCCCACAACGGTGAACTCGCGCTGCGCATAAATATCGCCGTAAGTGCTGTTGGAAGTATTTATTTCGCTGAATTCGGGCAAAGTTATCTTGTCGCCCACATTGACCTCAACAAAATAGTTGTTGGGGCGCTCCACCACTACCTCCGAGGCCGTCTGCGGGTATCTGCCCTCTTCCAGAGTGAGATAGTTCAGATATGTGCTCTTGCCGTCGGGCTTTTCTCCGTTTACCACAGAAAAATCTATGCCTATGAGGTTCACCGCCGAACGGCTGGTAGAGCCGTCTATATTTGCCATCACAGAGCTGGTGACCGCGGGCATATAATCTGCGACAACGTCGTCGCCGTCAGTCGTCGTCAGGGAAGCTATTTCGTCGATATCCGTCTGCGTAAGCCCGTATGTCGCCTTTACGTCCACGTCGTATGCGGCATTTTCCGTGAGGTAATCAGACATAGAAGTCTTCATATCGGGCGTGGACTGCGAAATGCCTATCAGAAAGCCAACGCCGAGGGCGATTATGGCCATTATGGCAAGGAATCTGCCGAAGCTGTTCTTGAACTCTTTGGCAATATTTTTTGTAAACTTCTTCATAAAAAACCTGTGCTCTGAAAATTTTCAGCCCCGCCGCCGAAACGAAAGCGGCAGGTTAAGCGATATGCAAGGAATTATTCTTTTACCACTCGATGAGCGAAACGTCCATAGGCGAGGGGTTGACCTCTTCTGCAACCACCGTGCCGTTTTTGATGTGTATTACCCTGTCTGCCATCTGCGTTATTGCCGAGTTATGGGTGATTACTATAACCGTCTTGTGGTTGTTGCGGCAGACGTCGTGCAGAAGTTTTAAAATATTTTTGCCCGTCTCGTAGTCGAGCGCGCCCGTAGGCTCGTCGCACAGGAGCAGTTTGGGGTTTTTGGCGATTGCGCGCGCAATCGAAACCCTCTGCTGTTCGCCGCCCGAAAGCTGGGCGGGGAAGTTTTTCATACGCTCCGAAAGCCCAACCTCTTCGAGCGTCTTTTCGGCGTCGAGCGGGTTTTTACATATTTCTGAGGCGATTTCAACGTTTTCGAGCGCGGTGAGGTTCTGAATGAGGTTATAGAACTGGAAAACGAAGCCTACGTCGTAGCGGCGGTATTCGGTGAGCTTCTTTTCGTTGAAGTCGCTCACGCGCACGCCGTCCACAATAATCTCGCCCGAGGTGACGCCGTCCATTCCGCCGAGCATATTCAGAACGGTGGTCTTGCCCGCGCCCGAGGGGCCGACTATCACGCAGAATTCGCCCTCGCCGATGGTGAAGTTTACGCCGTTTGCCGCCTTGATAATGTTATCGCCCATCTTGTAGTGCTTGCTTACGTCTTTGAACTGCACAAAGCTGCCCGACTTTGCGGGCGCAGGCACAGGCGCAGGCGCCGCAGCCCCTTCCGTCTGCCCGGGATACTGCCTTTCGAACTTGATGTATGACATAAATCCTCCCCGCATTGTAATATAAAATTATGACAATGCCGTTAATTATTATTACTGAAAATTGTTTTTACCCTTTACATATTTCCATCTTCATTATATGCCGAAAGAAGGTGGCTGTCAATACCGTAACCGTTAAAATTTTGTGAAATATAATTCACTTTTTTTGCACCGCGGGCGGGAAGGCAGTTTTGACCCGCCGCGGGCGGGGAAGGGCGAATAAAAAAGCCGAATGCGGGGCGCGCATTTTGCGCGCCCCGCACCACGGCTCAATCAATGACCATATTATTATATATGCGGTTTATTACTCAAAATTATTAAATACGGCGGTTTATTGCTCAACAGGCCAATTCAGGCCGCACGACTTTATGTAAGCAAGCACCACGTCGGCGGGTATGGCGTAGTTCATACCCTCTGCCGCGGTAGTTACCGCCACTATCGTGCCTGCAACTTCACCCGCCTCGTTGAACACGGGGCCGCCGGAATTGCCGCGGTTTACGGCGCAGTCGGTCATAAGCCTCGGCTTGCCTTCAAGGGTGCGGCGCCTGTCTGAAACTATTCCGCTCGTTATACAGGTGCCGCCGCCGAGCGAGTTGCCTATCACATACAGCGGCTGCCCGTTTTTGAGCTGACCGACGTCGGCAAATTTTACGGCTTTGAGCCGTGCGGGCGCGCCCGCAAGTTTTAAAAGGGCCAAATCGTCGCCGAATTTATCGCCCAGCGAAACTATAACCGCCCTGAACGTCTGCCCGCAGGCGTATACTTCTATCTTCTCGGCAGGCCGCCCGCCCTCCGCCACCACGTGCGCGTTGGTTATGGCATATCCGCCGCCCAATGCGTAGCCCGAGCCCGAAAAGCGCGTCCTGCCGCGCACGGCACGCACCTCGATAACGCTGTCTATGCAGCGGGCATACACCTCTTCGCCGCCCGACCGCCTTACCGCCGACTGTTCGCCGCCCTCTGCCGCAGAACGGGATACGGGTGGCTGCGCGGGCAAAGCGGATTCGGCGGGGCGCCCTTCCTTTGCAGTGGGCGCAGGCCGCCTTTTGCCTTCAAGCGTGGGGAACGGTTCGCCGTGGCGCACGTAATACACGTTGTCGCAACAGGTGCACCTGTATTTTGAAACTTCTCCGTCGTCGCCGACGAGCACGCACTCGCCGCCGCACGTCAAACAAATTCTGTCCATAGTCAAACACCTCTTAAAAAGGACGGGCGCCGCGGCAGGGAATATCCCCGCCCGACGGCAAGCCGCAGTGAACGCAAAATTTTGTACCCGCGCGACTGCCGTACTCGCCCTCTGTATTCTTATTCGCCCGTTTCTATAAATTTTTCAAAGCGCTCAATCTCTTTTTCGGATACCGAAGGGGGAACGGCTTTTAGCGCGTTCATAAAGTCTGCGCGCGCAACGGGCACGACGGCGTCGGTATTTATAGACTTCAAAAGCGGGTCTTCCTTGGCGCGGTCGCACACTTCCTCTATATCCGCGCCCGAATACCCTTCCGTGAGCGACACAAGCTCGTCTACGTTGACGTCGCCCGATACGGGCGCGCCCTTCAACGACTTTTCAAACATAAATTTCCGCGCCGGCGCGTCGGGCAGGGGTACGTATATCTTCTGCGAAAACCTGCCCGGGCGGAGCGCCGCGCCGTCTATATCCCACGGGCGGTTGGTCGCGCCCAAAAGCAGAAGGTTGGGGCTTCTGCCCGCAAAGCCGTCTATCTGCTGCAAAAATTCATTTACGCGCTTATCGTTGTGCGTATCCACGCCGCGCCTGCCTATCAGCGAGTCCATCTCGTCGATAAATATTATTGCCAGCTTTTCGGCGCGCGCCGTTTCAAACAGCGAGTTGATGTTCTTTTCAGACTCGCCCACCCACTTGCTGACCACGTCGGAACCCTTTACGGCGTAAAACTTTGCCCCTACTTCGCAGGCTATGGCCTTGGCTATCATCGTCTTGCCCGTCCCGGGCGGGCCGAACAGCAGCACGCCGCCGCCCGACTTTTTATTGTAAAGTTTATACTTTTCGGGGTACTTTACGGGGTTAATCATACGGGTGGTGATGGCCTTTTTTACATCGTCAAGCCCCGCTATGTCAGAAAAATGCACATTCGGCACTTCGGCGGCAGTCCACTCCCTGCCCTCGCCGTCCTTCTCGTCCTCGCCCTCATTCTCGCCGCCCGCGGGGAAGGTCTTGCGCACTACGGCGGCATCTATTCCCTCGGCTATCTCCACCAGCCGCTTTGCGCGCGCCACGCGCGCCTCTTTCAGCTTGGGCGAAGAATGCTTGGCAAGTTTTAACAGCGTTTCGGCCGCCAGCATATAGCTGCGCTTTGCCAGCGCGCCGTTGCCCTCTTCATAGGCCTTCCGCGCCGCCGAATAGTACATATTGAACTGGTCGTTGAGCATACTCACAGTCAAATCATCCATATATATCCCTCAACCAAACGCCTTACGGCCTCTGCTTTTCATCGCATTTAAAGCCTGGCGACGATGTTTTGCCGTGCTTTATCGCCGAAGCCCGACGGCCGCTCAGCCGCGACGCAAATCAGCCTTCGGAACTGAAATTTTTGAATACGTTCCTGAAAGTTTCGGCCTTGCGCTGTTGTTCTTCGTAATCGCGCTCGCCGGCCTCGCGCTCTCCTCCCAGCTCGCCGAGCCGTTCGTCTATCGCTGCCAGCTTGCCTTCGAGCCGCGCAACCTCTTCCTTTGCCGCCTTTATGTTGTGCTTTAAGCCGAAACTTGCCATTGCGCCTGCCGATATACACATAAACAGCATACCGAATCCGACATATATAATCACAGACTCGCCCGTGGCACCGCCGATTATGCCGAACATCAACAGCATAGCAACGCCGCAGCCGCCCATAAGTTTTGACATCGACTTGGGATTTTTGGCAGATTCGGCCCTCTTTTTTTCCAGCTTCCTGAAAGTTTTTTCGCGTTCGGCAACCAGATTTGCGCGCTCGGAAGATAGACTTTCCACCTTATTCTTGTCATCGCGCGCCTTTCTTTCGCATTCGGCGGCAAGTTCGCCGCAGCGGAAAGCGCACATCTTGCGGAAAGACGCCACTTTGCCCTTGATTTCGCCGTTGCCGTACCTTTCGGCGTTTTTCAACAGCCGGTCGTTTTTTAAAGAAGCCGCGCCCTCGTAAGTTATATTCTGTGCGGCAAGCCCGGCGCTGTATGCGTTGTGCCGTGCAAGAAAGCAGCCCCACCAAGCCTCGCCGTTTTCGGGCTGTTCGTCCAGAATACGCATAAACTTTGTATAAGCGCTTTCGTACAGCTCGTCAGAGAGGTCTTGCCAGGCCCGCGCGAGCGCGGGCGCTATGGAGGCTGAACGAGCCGAAAAGCCTGCGGCGGCGCTCTCTTCCCTTGCGAACGAGTGTGCGGAAAAACGCGCCTGCAAACCGTCGGCAAGCTCTATTTCGTACCCGCCCGCGGGATATTTTGCAAGGTTTACGCCCTGGCGCGAGCGCAGAAACGCGGGCAGGTCGGAGGGAGAGATGTTTTCAAACACGGCACAGCACGCGCCGTCGAGGCGCTCCTCTTCCTCCCTGTCGCGGAAGCGCGACCATTCGTTTTTAACCCACGGCGAGTTTATGTTCTGCGCGCTGCAAGCTATGAGAATGAAGAATTTACAGCTGTACAGCGCCTTGTATATTATAGGTTCGTAGTCCTCGCCCAGCCTGCCTTTAAGCGTCACTTCCGACATAAAGGTCTTTATTCCGCGGCGGGTGAGTTCGTCGTATATCCTGCGCGCAACCACGCGCTCTTTGGTGGGTCTGCCCCCGTCGTCCGTCGAGCGGAACGAGAGGAACACATCGAAATCGGCCTCGTCTTCGAGCCTGCGTTTGATTGCCGTCTGCAACCGCTCTATCGCCGCGGCGCGCTGCCTGTACTGTTCGGCCTGGGCGGGGGCGGCGTACTTTACCGCATTTATGTAATTTTCGTCCTGCAATATGCTGCCTTTAACCGTCCTGCGGCAGGTGGGCACGCGCAGCCCCGAGCGCGGGTCGCGCACGTACTCTATGCCGTAAGTACTCAGCGCAAGGCCCCACAGCGCCTCGGAATCGTGCGGGTTGCGCTCGGTTATCAACCTGTACTCGCGAATGGCGCCGTCGAAGTCGCACGCTATGCGCATTGCGTTAGCGCGGTTTAAAGCCAGTGTGAGTGCTTCGGTTTTTGCACCCCTGAAATTATAGGTATTGCCGCAATAGGGGCAGACCGCCGTAAGCCCGTCGGGACTATATTCGAGCGGCCCGCCGCACGTTTCGCAGTTTAAAACAAACTTTTCCATATCCGCTTATGTCGTCAAAAATGTGTTACCCCTGCGCCGCCGTATAAGGCAGCCGCTGCGCAGAAAGCCGCACTACCACCTTCTGCCGCCTCGCGGCCCGCCGAAACGCGGAGGGCGGGGCGGGCGCGGAGGACGCGGCCCGCGCCTACCCCACGGAAAGCGCGGAGGTCTTGCAAACCTGCTCCTTCTGCCCAGAAATCCGCCCAGCGCGCCGCCTATTGCCGCGCCGCCGAGGAATGCCGCCGCAGACGAAAAGCCGCTGCCGCTGTCGTCATAGTCGTAATAATTTCCGCTTTCGCTGTCGTAAATCTTTCCGCTGTCCGCACGCTCCCGCGCGGCACATTCGTCTGCGCACAGTTTTAAAGCGGCGTTGCACTTATCGGCCATATCCATTATGTATACTTTGGCATCCGAGAGCATACGCGCCATTGCGGGAGTGGAGTATTTTACGGCATTTTTGTAATAGGGCGACGAGAGGGCATAGAGTATGTGCGCGTTCTGAGCAAGATGCCGCGTACATTCCTCTGCCGTGCCGCCCGAAGCCCACAGCCTGTTTGAAACTTCCTGCGCGAACTTTTTCGCGCTCTTTATTTGCCGCACTTCCAGCTCTGCCATAAAAGCACCCAGCCACGCCTCGCCGCAGTCGCCGTCGCGCTCTATCGCGCGCGAATATGCCGCCGCGGCAGACACGAAGTCCCCGCGCGAGAGCGCCGCCCTGCCTTCATCGAGTATTTTAAAGAGGTCGTCCGCCTGCCCCGCGCCGAAACTGCCGTAATTTTTTGCCGCGCCTGCGGCGTTATTTGCGGCATATGTGCCGCCGTTTTGCGCATTTCGGCTGAAAAAACGGGTTTGAAGATTATCGGCTATTTCAATTTCGTACCCGCCTGCGGGGTACTTTGAAAGGTCTACGCCCTGCCCGCGAAAGAACGAGGGAAGTTCGGAAGGCTGCAAGCCTTCGAACACCGCACAGCAAGCGGCGGTAAGCCGCTCTTCGCTTATCCTGTCGCAAAAACGCGACCATTCGTTTTTAACCCACGGCGAGTTTATGTTCTGCGCGCTGCAAGCTATGAGAATGAAGAATTTACAGCTGTACAGCGCCTTGTATATTATAGGTTCGTAGTCCTCGCCCAGCCTGCCTTTAAGCGTCACTTCCGACATAAAGGTCTTTATTCCGCGGCGGGTGAGTTCGTCGTATATCCTGCGCGCAACCACGCGCTCTTTGGTGGGTCTGCCCCCGTCGTCCGTCGAGCGGAACGAGAGGAACACATCGAAATCGGCCTCGTCTTCGAGCCTGCGTTTGATTGCCGTCTGCAACCGCTCTATCGCCGCGGCGCGCTGCCTGTACTGTTCGGCCTGGGCGGGGGCGGCGTACTTTACCGCATTTATGTAATTTTCGTCCTGCAATATGCTGCCTTTAACCGTCCTGCGGCAGGTGGGTACGCGCAGCCCGGTGCGCGGGTCGGGAACATACTCTACGCCGTACCTGCTTAAAACCATACCCCAATGCGCCTCGGCGTCCTGCGGGTTGCGCTCCAATATGAGCGAATACTCGCGCTCGGCCTCGGAAAAATCGCAGTTGAGGCGGTATGAGTTGGCGCGGCTGAGCGCAAGCGACAGCGCCTCTGACCTTCCTCCGCGGAAGTTATATCTGTTGCCGCAATAGGGGCAGGCGGCTTCGAGCCCGTCGGAAGAGTACCGAAGTGGCCCGCCGCACGTGTCGCACAAAATCGGCAACGCATTGTTTTTATCCTTCAAACTATACCTCCGCCGCATTGCGCGGCGCAGACAATATGCGGAATTCAGCCGCACATATGCCTCAGCCAAGCCGCTTTCAGCTCATCTGCGAATCAATCTTTTTGCGCAGTTCTTCAAGCTCCTTGTCTATCGCCTCGTCAGAAAATTCGCCCGCGCCCGCCTGATTTTCTATCATCTTCTCTATCTCGGCGTCGTCGGTGTTGCCCACTTTTGCCGCGCTGGCGAACGAATCCTGGCTGGTTTCCATAAATATATCCATCTGCTCGGCCTGCTTTTCGGCCTTGCCCATCGCTATTTCAAACTGCTTCTGCACCTCGATGAATTCCTTTTCGTCGGCGAGCTTTGCCATCTCTTTGCTCAGAACGCTCATTCCGCCCAGAAATTGTTTGGTCATCATCGTCATATCCTTCATCTGCGAAGTGATTTCAAAATTCAAAAGCATCTCCTGCGCGCGCTTTTGTTGCAACAAGGTCATTTTATAGCCTGTGAGCGCCAGGTTGTACTGTGCTTCCAGCCCGTTCTTTTTTGCCTCGACCGCCTTCTGCACGAACACCTTTTTCTGCTCTTCCAAAGCGTCTATCTGCTTGTTCATATTGTATACGGTGCGCTTTATAAGCCGCTTTTTTTCAAGTTCCTTTTCTATCTTGCTCTTAAAAAGACCCATACATATCTCCCCGCGAAGCCGTTTTGCTCCGCAAAA
>ERZ1643246.2522-NODE-2522-length-17205-cov-7.407464_pt1 | contig 17205 bp, 22 predicted proteins | sample MGYA00579265_ERZ1643246 | MGnify/ENA primary metagenome ERZ1643246 (study PRJEB29033, sample SAMEA4952261) | chicken gut metagenome | biome: Broiler Chicken; feature: Gastrointestinal Tract; material: Caecum | place: Ireland | collected 2018 | study: Broiler...
TATACCGACATTTACCAGCTTATGAAAAGATAATCAGAAATTTAGTAAGTTTTTAATATAGAAAGGCACCCTTCGGGGTGCTTTTTGTGTGTGATAAATTAATAAAATAATAGTTAAGCTAGGTCAAGGAGATTTACATGACAGAACAGGAAGTGAAGCAGATTTATAATTCGGCACGGTGGCAGCAGATCAGAGATAGAGTATTGATACGGGATCGATATGAATGCCAGGATTGCGTAAAGAGATTGCATAAGGCAGCAGAAAGAGGAGAACGATTATTCGGAGAAGAAGCAAAGATCCGAAGAGCAACACAAGTTCATCATATCAAAGAACTAAGAGATTATCCTGACCTTGCATTCGATGAGGAAAATTTGATTAGCTTATGCACACGATGTCATAATATAAGGCACGGACGACGGCCGAAAAGATTCATGAAAAAGAAAAGAGTATTGACAGAAGAAAAGTGGTAGGTGAAATGTAGAAACTCAAAAATATTAAATCCCCCCGGATCAATTCTCGATGAAAAAAATCTTTTTGGAGAACGGGGATGTGGCCACGACTCTGGAGAAATTTCCTCGCGCGCGTGAAAGGGGTACCTTATAATGTGAGAAAAGAGGTGGTAGTGTGACAAAAACAGAGATAAAAGAATCACTTTTAGAGCAGCTGAGATTGCAAAATAAAACATCTGATTTTTATCTGGATCTGGTCAGTGATTACATGGATTATTGGAGTCTCAAAAAGAAGTTGATTGCAGATATACGGAAAAAAGGAATCCGCTATGAGACGATTAACGGAAATGGGATCAATGTCGAAAAACCCAATGAATCCGTGACAAATCTGCCAAAGATCACAACTGCCATGCTGAAAATATTAAATGATCTGAACCTAAAAGAACCTCTTTCAAATTCTTCAGCAGAGGATGATTATCTGTAATGATTGTTTGTAAAGAAATTGCAGAATATCTTAGGTATGCAGAGGATAATCCGAAAAAAATCAATAAGGAGAGATCGCTTCTGATCAAGAACATCGTTTTGCCGACATTGCGGAGAAATGATGTTTTTTTTGACGAAAAAACCTATCAAAAATGCTTAAAATACTGCGAAAAACATTATTATAAACTCTTCCCATATCAGAAATTCATTTATGCTTTTGCATTTATGTATAAAGATGATATTCCCATCTTCCCAAAGTTTTTTGTGATGATGGGAAGAGGAAATGGAAAAGACGGTTTCATCGTTCCAATCGTGAATTTTTTTCAGACACCATTATATGGCATCAAAAATTACCACGTTGAAATTGTGGCAAACTCGGAGCAACAGGTAAAAGATACATTTAAAGTGGCTTATGATGCTATGGATGTTCCGGCTATGAAAGGAAAATTCAAAGTAACGAAAGAACTGATCACGAATGTGGCCACAAAATCGGAACTGAGATATAACACTTCCAATGCAAGGACGAAAGATGGAAAACGTCCGGGATGTCTGGTTTTGAATGAAATCCATGCTTATGAAAATTACGATCAGATCAATGTGTTTGAATCCGCATTTGGAAAGGTAAGACATCCAAGAGAATTCATTATTACAACCAATGGTTATGTGAGAGAAGGGCCACTGGACGAACTTCTTGACCTGATGGAAGAGATACTGGAATCGGGAGACAACCCGTTAGGTTATTTTCCGTTTATCTGTAAGATTGACAGTATTGAGGAAGTAGATGATCAGGAAGCCTGGCACAAGGCAAATCCATCTATGGAGTATATGCCGATTCTTGCACACCAGATCCTTCAGGACTATCTGGAAATGCAGAAGTTACCAAGCAAACGTCCGGAGTTTATTACAAAGAGGATGAACTGGCCTGACAGAAATGACGAAGAAACAGTTGCTTCCTGGGAGAATATTCTAAGATGTTGTTATGATGATATAAAAAAGAAAACTCCACGAAAGACACCGGTTACAAAGGGAAGAATGGCAATTCTGGCCATTGACTATGCGGACGTCAGAGACTTCGCAGCTGCAGGGGTTCTCACTGAAAAAGATGGAGAATATATTTGGAGACAGCATACATGGATATGTGCGCAGTCTCCATTTTTAGATTCGATCAAGTTTCCAGTCAGGAAAAATATGGGACTGATGGAGTTTCAGGACTATGAGATTGTAGATGGACCAGTGATCCCGCCGGAGAGGATTGTCCGGTGGTGCATTGAGCGGATGTCTGAGTATGCAGTTATGAAGATTACCATGGATACATACCGGTACACATTGTTTAAGGAAATATTTGAAACATATGGAATACAGGAGGAGACAAAGCAGAACCCATATGGGCAGCTTCGGCTGATCCGGAAAATTGCTTCCGTGTGTGGGATCATTGCTCCGGATATCGAGAAGTTATTTGCAGAAGGGAAAATCAATTTTGGTCAGTCAGCAATTATGCGTTGGTATACCAATAATACAGAGGTGACAACAGACAAATTTGGAAATAAACAGTACAGGAAGATTGAGCCGAAGCTGAGAAAAAACGATGGCTTCATGGCTTTCCTGGCTGCTATGTTTTCGAAAGATCTGATAAAGGAGGTGGTAATGTATGTTTGATGTTTTATTTCAGAACAAAAATGGGGAGCAGCAGTCGTATATGGATATGATCTCCGTCGAAATAAAGAAACTGGAATTATCAAAGATGGCAATACAGAAGGCAAAGGGGATGATTGCCCATGCAATTGCGAAAAGCGAGTTTATTGTTCAGAGAAAAAATGGAAGGACAAAAGATCATATATACTGGATTTTGAATATCAGACCGAATCCGAATGAAACGGCAACCGATTTCTGGATCAGTGCGATTGACAAGCTGCTTACGTACGGGGAATGTCTGATCTGCCATGTAGGTGATCATTTGTATATTGCAGATTCCTATACAGATGATAATTCAGTCATGGTATCGAAAAGATATAAAAATGTGACTATTCAAGCCAATGGAGAGACTCTTAAATTAGATAAAAGTTTCTCGGCAGATGATGTCATCCATTTAAGAGCACAAAACGATAAAATTCGGGGATATTTGGAAAAGGTTTTAAAGATGTATGATGATGTGACAAGCGCACTTGCATCTTCAAAAAAGATGGAAAGCACACCTAAATTTACTTTAGATGTACCCACATCCGTTCCGGTCATTCAAACAAAAGATGAAAATGGGAATGTGAAAATGCTTTCCATTGACATGTATAAGCAGAAAATCAAAGAGCTGCTGGAATCCGATAATATTGAGATTTTACAGAACAGTAATGGAATGAAACTCAGCTCTTTGAAAATGGAATCCAATATCTCCAGTGAGGATATCGTCAAGATGGCGAATGAAATCTTCACAGAATGTGCATTTGCGTTTGATATCCCCAAAGCAGTATTTCTGGGAGAAATTACAGAGAAAGCGGACAGTACCAATGAGTTTATTACCTATGCAGTTGGTTGGATTGTGGAGCTTTTAAACGATTCTTTCAATGCAAAACTGGTAGGAGAAAAAGATTATCTTGCCGGAGAACGAATCTGGGTGGACATGTCTAGGTTTAAACATAGAGATATCCTGGAAAGTGCAGCAAATCTGGACAAACTACGCAGTATCGGATTTAACTTCGATGAAATCAGGACAACCGTTGGATGGGAAGAACTGAATACGGAGTTTAGTCAGGAACGTGTGATCACGAAGAATTATACTAACGATCTAGGGGGTGAGGAGGGTGAAACAAAAAACACAGGCGATTAAACACACACAGGAAAGGAGGTGATCCACTATCTCCCAGCTATGGGTTAAATAGCAAATAAAAGGAAAGGAGTGCAGCATGCCAAAGTATTATGCGTTAGAAAAAAAGGGAACTTCTGTTGATCTGTATATCTTTGGAAATATTACAAGTTATCCATGGAAGGAAAAAGACAGAGATGCTTACAGTATTGTCAAAGATCTTGAAGAACTGGAAGCAGAGGAAGTTAAAGTCCATATCAACTCCTATGGAGGGGAAGTGGCGGAAGGACTGGCAATCTATAATACGCTGAAAAACAGTAAGATGAAGGTGACTACATACTGTGATGGGTTTGCCTGTTCCGCAGCATCGGTAATCTTTATGGCCGGTGATGAGAGAATTATGAATGAGGCATCGCTTCTGATGATTCATAACGCCTGGTCCTACGGTTATGGCAATGCAAACGAATTGCGAAAGCAGGCAGATGATCTGGATAAGATTACAAAGGCTTCCATCAATGCATATATGAGCAGAGTTTCTATCACAGAAGAAGAACTGAAACAGAAGATGGATGATGAGAGCTGGATCACAGCGGAAGAAGCGGTAACAGATGGATTTGCCACAGGGGTGCTGAAAAATGAAGAAGGATCAGTGAATCAATCAGCGTTCCGGACCATCAGGAAGAAACTTCTTGCAGAACCAGGAATTGCGCCAGCGCAATTGTTGGAGTCCCAACTGACATTGGATGTAGAAAAGATTGCAGAGTGTGTGGCAGAAAAGGTAAAAGGATTCTTGCAGCCAAAGGAAGAAAAGAATGATGATAAAGATTCCGGCACCGGATGGGGTGCTTTTTTTAATGGAGGTAAAGCAAAATGAAATTTGATGAAATCGATAAGGAATTACAGTTAAAAGTAAAAGAACTGCTCAATAATGCGGAAGATAAGGGAGGAGCAATTTATCAGGCAGCAGAAATGATTGTAGCAGCAAAAAATAAAAAACTGATCGAAGAGCTGAAAGAGCAGAATGCAAGAGCGGCAGCAGATGAGGATTACCGGAGATCCCTTGGTCTGCATTCGCTTTCCAAAGAAGAAAAAGAATTTTATGAAAAATTCAAGGATATTAAGCAGGCTGTCACAGCAAGTCAGATTGATATTATCCCAACCAGTATCGTTGACAGGACGCTGGATGATGTGAAAAAGGCAAGCGATATTCTTAGACTGGTCGAATTTGCACCGGCGGATGTAAAGAAATGGATTGTTGGAGAACATTCGGGAGTTGCAGTATGGGGAGATCTGACGGCTGCAATTACCGGGGAGCTTTCTGCAGAACTCAGTGGACTGAACATTGAACAGCATAAACTTTCTGTATATCTGGTGATCCCGAAGGCAATTCGTGATCTTGCACTTCCGTTTGTGGACAAATACTTCACGGCTATTCTGGCGGAAGCGATGCAGGACGGACTGGTGAAAGGTTATCTGACTGGAGATGGAAAGACCGGACCGATCGGGATTATGAAGCAGATTGAAACCTTTAAGGGGGATGGAACTGCAGATGATAAGGTTACCTTATCCACGGTGACAAAGTTTTCTCCAAAAGGTCTGGCCGGAGTAAGAAAAACACTTACAAACAATGGGAAAAGAACAGTCAGCGAACTGGAATTGATCTGTAATCCTCTGGACGAGGCGGAATATGTGGATCCGGCTCTCTATGGTGAGGCACTGACCGGAGGATATCGAAATACATCCTTTATGCCGATTAATAAACATGTGGATGCAAATTGCCCTCAGGGGAAAGGAATTTTCACGATTAAAGGGGTTTATACAATGGGGGCTACATCGGTTCAGATGAAAGAGTATGATCAGACAAAGGCGTTGGATGATGCAGATGTTATTATCGGGAAATGCTATGCAAATGGTCGCGCTGTAGATGATAATTGTGCAGTTGTGTTTGATGTTACAAAGCTGGAGGAATACAAACTTCCGGTGACACAAGTTACTGCTCAGGAATCGGGAAAATAGTAAGTCCTGACATTATGACACTATTTCCGGCAAGTCAGGACTTATTAGGTAAGAAAGCTTCCGATCTGGTTGGAGAAGACCTTTGTGTATATGAAGATGGGACAGTAAAAGGTACATTGAAAACTGTGACAGAATATACAGGTTTCTCATCTAAGGAAGAAGAACAGAGCGGGCACTATTTCCCGTTCAAACTTACAAAGACCGGAAAGAAAATGAGTTTAAAGAAAAATGGCGTGGCAGCGGAAGACAAAGAAAATATGACATATGATCCAGAGATTGTCTTAAGAGTTTCCCAAAGTGACAAATGGACAATCGAAGTAGACGAAGCGGAAGTTATAACATTTAATTTCGAAAAAGCTGTCTTTGAATAGGAGGGAAGGTGTTGGAACTGGAAAAGCTGATTCCAGAAATACGGCAGGATTTTCAGATCCCGCCGTATTTTCAGGATGATGGATTGATGAGATACCTGGAGGAAGGAAAGGCAAGGTTGGATTTCTTGAATCCAGGACGGAAATTGGAAACAGACCATACGTTCCGAATGCTCCTGAAAAATTATGTATATTATGCTTACCATCATAAAGTGAACGAATGGGAAAATAACTATGCGCCATTAATTTTAAGTTGGCAGATGGGGAGTGAGGTGAAAACGGATGCAAATGCCTGAATATACCTCTGGAGCATTACAGTATTGTCATATCAGACAGGACACCGTCAATGATTATCCGGAGGAGTATCTGGAGGATTCCAAAGTGGGAGATATCTGGTACCGGGAATTATCGGTATTTGACCGGACAAAGTACGAATTTGATCAGGGCGGGAAAGAAGTGACTATGAAGATCCGAATACCAATGTATAAAGAGATTGACAGCAGATGTGTTTGTATAATCGATGGGAAACAGCATCAGGTTTATAATGCTACACATGTGACCGATAAGAATGGTTTTCCGGAAACCGAACTGACGCTGATCAGGCCGGAAAAGGAGCTGAGAATTCGATGACAAAACAGGAGTTAAGTACGATACTTCATGAATTAGGAATTCCGGTTAATGAAGGAATTACAAGTGATAAGAACACCAATGATTATCCTAGGATTGTATTTTGGCCGTATACGGAACAGGATGAGATGGCGTCTGGAGGTGGATATCAAAATGTAGTTACTTACCAGATATCGTTTTTTGCTCGAACCCCGCAGCATGAGAAGTATAAAGAATTAAGGAATAGGATGAGAGAACAGGGATTTCATCCTGCTTTTCAGCACGAGTACGTAGAAAAGGATCCGGTTTTTGCTAAAACCTGGCATACCTATTTTTCGGTGGATGTGATCGAAGATGTCTGAAATGGATTTTGATGCTGCGGGATTGGATTTTATGGAGGATCTTCTCTCACAGTTCCAGGTTACGGAGGAAGAGGTACTATCCGCCATGGAAACAGGAGCAAAGATGCTGGTAGTCGATGTGCGAAAACTTCCAAAACCGAGATCAGAAGTAAGAAAAGCCGGATATACGCATCTTTTGGATTCTGTTACATACAGAAGAACGAAGAAAGAGATAGAAGTTGGGTGGAGAAAATATTATGGACCAATGGTGGAAAATGGAACGATACGGGCACGTGCGACAAGTCATGTGGCTCCAACATTTAAAACCAATCAAAAGAAATATTATAACTCCATTGAGAAAGATATGTGGAAGTAAAGGAGGAAGAAATGTCGATTACAACAAAGAAACCGCCAATTAAAGAGACGATTGGAGCACAGTATGTATGTTTTGATCAGTCGGAGAGCGGAGAATATTCAGGCACATACAATGAAGAAGTAGAGAAGACTGCTGTTGTAAAAAGCGTAAAAGTGACGGAAAACTCGGAAAACACAGATGTATATGCAAGTGGAGACGTATATGATACAGATTCCAGTACCGCATCGACGGATATTGAAGTGGAAGTGATTGCATTCCCGGCTGAAACATTAGCAAGGATGCGTGGCGATGTAGTAGATGCAGGCGGGCTGGTTCTGTCAGGAGGAAAAGGATCACGTCCATTTTTTGCGTACGGCAAGGTGGTCAAATTGAAACGGGGAAAAGTGAGGTTGGAATGGTATCCCAAATGTAAGCTTGCCGAAAATACGGATGAGACAAAAACAAAAGAAGAGAGTTTCTCCGAGCAGACAGACACTATCACTATTAAAGCATATCCATTTAATGAGAATGAAGATATTAAAGCGATGGTGGATACATCATCACAGAATGTACCGGAGGGAATCACAGAAGAAAAGTTCTTTGCAAAACCGATTCTGACAAAAGAGGATCTGGCGGCTGCGATTGCTACTGAATAAGGAGAGAAATGATACATGAAGGAACATTTTGTAGATCTGACGGACGGAACCAGGCTTTCTGTTCGGGTGAATTTTGGAACAATTTATTATTTACAAAAACAGAAAGGATTTTACCGGATTCAGAAAAAGGCAGGAAAAAATCCAAAAAGCCTTACGCAAGGAGAAAGTTTTAAGATTGCTGCGGATGTGATTTATGCAGTGCTGAGAAGCAACGGGAAGAATGTTACATTTGATGAAGCACTGTCTCTTGTTCCTCCGGATCCGGAGCAGGTGGAACAGGTATTACAAGCATTCCAGGAAGAATATGATAAATATTCTAAAAAAAAACAAGCGAAGACAAAGGTGAGGCCATAGACATTAACTGGCCGGAATATATGATAGCTGCAAGGAAGATGGGAATGAGTGAAGAAGAATTTTGGAACTCAGATCCGATCTTTTTTAATGAATGTTATGAAGTCTTCCAGAACGAAAAGAGAAAGGAGGTAGAGGCGATTTATGGCAGATAATCTGCAAAGAGTCGGTCTTGTGTTTAAAGCTGATGGAACAGTTGATTTTAACAAGAGCTTGAAAGAAATTACAGCATCCATTCAGGAGAATCGATCAGCTTTTAATCTTGCAAAATCTACATGGGATGAAAGCACTAAGACGGCAGAAAAATTAAAAGAGACACAGAAATATCTGGCAGAACAGACGAAAGATTATTCCGATAAGGTCACAATTTTGTCCAGACAGTTGGATGAGCTTGAAAGTGCAGAGAATCGTGATGAAAAGGCAATTCAGAACAAGAGAAATCAGCTGAATCAGGCGAAGACATCTCTGAACAATTATAAAAAGGGACTAGAAGAGGTTGAAGAAAAGCTGAAAAGCGGAAGTTCCAGAATGCAGGACTATGCGAAAAAGCTGGACAACCTTGGAGAAAAAGCAAAATCTGCCGGCGAAAAGATGGGTGGTGTGTCGACAGCGGCAGCAGGACTTGCAGGAGCTGTCGCGGCTACAGTACCGGCCACAGCAGAATACAGAAAGATTATGGCATCACTGGAATCCTCCAGTGAGCTGGCCGGATACAGTGCGGAAGAAACGGAGCAAATTTATCGATCACTGTACGGTGTTCTTGCGGATGATCAGACAGCTGCAACAACAACGGCAAACCTGCAGGCACTTGGTTTGTCTCAGGAACAATTGCAGAACATGCTTAATGGGACAATCGGTGCATGGGCAAAATACGGAGACAGCATCCCGATAGACGGACTTGCAGAATCCATTAATGAAACAGCAAAGACTGCAACTGTGACAGGAACATTTGCGGATGTCCTGAATTGGGCGGGAACATCAGAAGATGCTTTTAACGCGAAACTTGCCAATTGTCGGAATGAGTCTGAAAGAGCGAACCTGATCATGCAGGAATTGGCCAATCAGGGATTGATGCAGGCAGGTCAGAAATGGCAGGAAAATAATGCGAACCTGGTAGCAGGAAACCAGGCGACAGCAGATTTTCAGCAGGCAACAGCAGAACTGGCGGAAACTGTAGCACCGATCGTTACGCAGATTACACAGATTGTTGCAGGACTTTTGGAAAAGTTTAATGCCCTGCCTCCAAGTACGCAACGGATTATTGGTGTGATTGTATTGCTGACAGCTGCACTAGGACCGGCATTAAGCGGAATTGGTTCAATGACAACAGGAGTAGGAAGCTTGATGAACGGGCTTGGTAAATTAAGTCCTATTATTAAAGCAGTGTGGGGAGTAATGAAAGCTCATCCTTTTTTTGCAGTCATATCTGCAATTACTCTATTAGTCACAGGACTTACAACATTGTACAATAAATTTAAATGGTTCCGGGATCTTGTAGATCCGATATTAGATTGGTTTTCAGATAAAGTTTCAAAATTAGGTGGATTTTTAGAGGGTATTTTTGGTTCAACAAGTAAAAAATCGAGTGGGAAGAGTAAGTCGAGCACTAAAAATAGCAGGATGACTGAAACTTATATGATTAGGACACCGGAAATACCTGTATCTTGGTATGCAAATGGAGGAATTCTGAATCGCCCAACTATTTTTGGATCAAATGGAAATTCCCTGATGGGAGGAGGAGAAGCCGGAAAAGAAGCGGTTCTTCCAATTGATTTGCTGAAATCTTATATTAGGGAAGAAAACCTGAAGAACAATTCTATCCTGGCAGCATTGATTGCAGAAGCGATGAAAGAACTGCCTCTTGTAGCAGAAAATAATATTTATCTGGGAGATACAAAGTTAGTATCTGTTATGACAGATATGATATTGGATAAGATGGGACAGAAGCATCGGGGTTATCAGACGGTGAAAGGAGAATGATAAAGATGTATGACATCTGTTATGGAGGGAAATGTGCGTCAGAGTTAGAAGTCTATGCTGTGGATCGTCCCAATATACCGGCGGCAAGAAAAAAGATGAACAGTATGGAAATTGCAGGTAGAGACGGAACACTTTATGAAGAGGAAGAGGCATATGAAGAACAGAATATTGAAATCCAGATGAATTACATTGGAGCGGAAGAAGATTGGATGGAAAGATGGAGAATGGTGCAGGAATGGCTTTCAAAGAAAAATACAGAGCTGATCCTGAGTGATGATCAGAACTATTTCTTCCGGATTTCCAAGGTGGATCTTGATAATAACGAGAGAGGCAGCAGGCGTACAGGGAAATTTAAAGCTATTTTTGTATCGAAAGATGGACTGCATTATTTGCAAGATGGGCTGGCAGAATACAGCTGTGAAGCAGTTCGGTATAATCCCTATCTTTTGGCATATCCAACGTATCATGTTACCGGGAAAGGATCATGTGAACTGCTTGTAAACGGCAATCATTTTTCTGTGGATGTTTCGGAAGAACTGTATATTGATACAGAGAGAAGAATGACTTATATATCAGATAGAACTGTAGTCAATAATACGGCAACCGGTGATTATGAAGATCTTTATCTTATTCCAGGAGACAATACGATTGAGCATTCTGATGGATTTCATGTTCAAATTATTCCGAACTGGAGGCGATTATAATGATTGATATTTACTCTGCGGGAAATGTAGATTTCACGCATAATGGTGACATGACATTAAATCCGGAAAGCTGTGAGACGGAATGTGAATTGAACGGAACATGGGAAATGGAATTAAATCATCCTATTGATCAGGAACAAAGATGGACATACATTCAAGAGGGGGCTGTGATTGCAGCTCCCTTGTTTCATTCCAAGAAACAGTTGTTCCGAATTTATAGGAAGAAAAAGAGCAGATTGCGAATTACTGCATATGCACGTCCGATTATGTTTGATGCAGCAAAGGAAATATTTATTGATAACTTGTCAGTGACAGGAAACGGACAACAAGTGCTGGATGCAATGCTGCAAGGGCAGGATCTGTATCGTGCGTCTTCAGATATTGTAAAAACAGCGCAGATCGAATACTCTGGGACCAATTTGATTGAAGCGGTGCAAGGAGATGCAGAAACCTCATTTCTGAATCAGTTTGGCGGAGAAGTATTTTACGATAATTATGAGATGACCGTAAATGAGAAGATAGGCTCAGATAATGGTGCCCGTGCAGAATTTGGATTTAACTGTAAAGAAATTGAGGAAGATATTGATATGTCAGACGTGGTGACAAGGATTATTCCAGTATCATATAACGGGTACACATTGGAGGGAGAAACGCCTTGGGTGGATAGTCCCTATATTGGAAATTATCCTATTATATATAAGAAGAAAATGGAGTTTAAAGAGGTAAAACTCAAGGAAGATGCTGGAGAAGATGAACAAGGGTTTGAAACTTTGGAGGAACTTAGAGAAGAACTGATCCGATTATGTAAGGAACAGTTTCAACAGGGAGTGGATAAGCCAAAATGTAATTATTCCTGTGATATGTATGCATTGGAAAAAACGGAAGAATACAGGCATGTAAAGGGCCTGGAGATGATCGGTATGGGGGATACAGTTCAGTGCAAACACAAAAAACTTGGGATTACAACCACCGCCAGAGCAATAAAAATTACTTATGATAACATTAGAAAGAAAAATTCTGCTGTAGAGTTAGGCGACTTCCGTTATAACTACCTGAAAGAAATGTCTGCAGTAGCTCAACGGGTAGAGAAAACTATCCGGAAAGATGGATCCCTGATTGCAGAACAGGTCAAAGGGACAATTGATGCGATGAAAGCAAGTCTTCTTGCACAGTCGACCGCCGCAAAGAAAACAAATTCCGCCGCATTTCTGATAGAAGTGTTGGATGAAATGTCCGAATTATATGGAGCAATGGAAGCTGGGACACAAGGATTGAGACTTGCAAAAGAAAAACTGCCGGATGGATCTTGGGATTGGAGAACCTGCATGACAGCAGCGGGGATTATTGCAGATCTGATAGTGGCGGGGAAACTTGCGGATAAATTGGGAAACAATTATTTTGATCTGGATGAAGGTGTAATCAATGCCCAGAAAATGACAATAGGTCCTTTTGAGGTTGGAACAGATGGTTTCCTGTATCAAAAGGAAGGAGAGACGAGCAGTGAATCTTATTGGAGAGCAATCATTGGACCTGATGGACAAACTGGAGAAACAAGATTACGTTCAGATTATATGAGTGCAGGTAATCTCATAATTGATACGGTGGGAACAGGTCAGGATTCCACAAAAACAGGAAGAGCGGAATTTTCAGATGGTTCCTATATGGATTTTGTGGACGGTATCTTAGTAGGAGGAAAAACTTCCGAAGGAGGAGATATCTGATGGGATATATCGAAAACGGAAGTGAAATTGCACAGAAACTATATAATCAATATGGATGGAAAAGGAATCCAATTGTAGCATATTTGGCCAATGTTCAACAGGAATCCGGATGTGATCCTACGAATTTTCAGGGAGCTGATGGAGACTGGAGCCAGGGAGTAGGACTGAATCAGTGGACTCCGGGAACAAATCTGCAGGAAAGAGCACGAGCCATTGGAAGAACAGATTACCTGACAATTGATTGTCAGCTTGCTGTTACTGACTATGAACGAAAAAATGGAATACAGTATTATGCAACAAGTACTTATAATCTATCCTTTAATGAATTCATTCAGTCGACAAAAGATATTGAATGGTTGACATATGCATGGGAAGCAAACTATGAAAGAGCCGGGGCTCCGATGATGGAGAACCGGCTTCGCTATGCAAGAGAATGGGATGCAAGAATTGATGGAATTCTGAAAAACATCGTGGAAGAAGCAGTACAATGGGCGATCAATATTGCACATGACAGTTCGCATGGATATGATCAGGCTAACAGGTGGGGGCCAGATTATGATTGCTCTTCTTTTTTGACGACTTCATACAGAGAAGCAGGATTAGATATTGGAGGCGGAACCGGAGTAAATACTGCAAATATGAGAAGCTATTTTATGGCAGCGGGATTCCAGGATATAACAAATCAGGTAGATTTTCAGACGGGATCTGGGATCATGCGTGGAGATGTACTGATTACCGGGCAAAAAGGACATACCGCCATGAGTATAGGAAATGGACAGGTTGTTCAGGCAAGTATCAATGAATTTGGCGGAACGGTAGGCGGACAGACAGGAGATCAAACGGGCAAGGAAATCTGGGTGACAAATTATTATAACTATCCATGGGGATTTTGCCTGAGATATCCAGGAGGCAGTAGCACACCGATAGAACCACAAAACGTAGTATTTGTTCGTTGGATACCAGGAATAAAGGAGTAATGGAATGGAATTTAGAGGGATATCCAATATTATTCAAACATTGAAAGCAGTTCAGTATGACGATGGACGTGCGGTGAGAGTCATGCTTTCAGGAACAGAAGGGAACATTAGTAAAGTCAGAATCTATTGCCAGAAACCAAGTGGAATGGAAACTTATACAGATGGGACGGTCGTAAATGATTATTGTGTTTTGTTTGGCTTAACACCACAAATGCTGGCGGAGGAAGGTATAGTAAAGTCGCAACTGCAGCTGATGGATGGAGAGCATGTGGTAACATCATTTGATTTTCAGATTCAGGTTTCAAAAAACAGGATTGCTTCGTCAAATATTACAAGCTCAAAAGAGTATCAAGCATTAGTAGATGCTCTAAAAAATATGATCGTATTTGAAAGACGACTTGATGCAATGCAGGATATTCCAACAGGAGATCTTGCGACAAGTGCAGACGCGGCTTTGAATGACATTAAAGTTGGATATGATGGGATGCAATATAATACCCCAGGAGAAGCAGTAAGGAACCAATCAAAAATAAATTATTTGAATGGAATGTTTGGGTTAAAAAATACAGCAAGACCAATTGCTTTAACTTGGAATGTTGGATATGTTAGACAAGATGGAAAAATAGAGACAACAGGAGCAGCTGAAAATTATCGTTATGCGGTTGTAGATTATATTTCTGGATACACGTATATTCTATACGATACTTTTTATTACAAGGGAATTCAGCCGTTTCTATTCGTAGGGCGGACTACTGGTAAAATTTATAAGTATAACGATTTTAATAATGTTGAGGATAGCACAACGTATAAGATTGGCAAGTTGCCGATTATCTTCCCTGAAAACGGCACATTGTATATTCACGCAAAATATGAAAACGCATATACAGCACTTGTTCCTATTTTAAAGCAATATGCCGGAATCAATGATTTTGGTGATGAACTGATTCCAGATTTATCAGGTACTTTGTTTGAAATGATAACGAGAACATTTCCCAATAAAGGCGAAGAGATACCTTTAGACTTTGTTGAAGGGTCAGGCTTTATAAATGTTTCAGGGAATCCAGCGTCAACAGGAAACACTGTATATCAGCACGACGCAGTAGAGTATAAAGCGTTCAAAGGGTACATTTTGTATGACACTTTCTACTTTAGATTAGTTCAGCCGTTTGTGTTTGTGGGATCTAGTGGGAAAATATATCACTACAATGATTATCGTGACGCCGTTGATCCCACAATGTATAGAGTGGATCAAATACCACTTATTTTCCCGGAAGATGGTACATTGTATATCAATCGTATGGAAGATGGCGCACATACAGTAAATCCAGTATTAAAATCTGCTGATTTTCCGAAAGATTTTAATAAGGATGCTCTGGCCGTGAAAGAGGAAGAACAACCTGCGTATAACGTGCATGATGTTTTATACGGGAAAAAATGGGCTGTTTGCGGTGACAGTTTTACTGACGGCGGGTATTCATCTTCTGACGAAAAAGTATTAATAGAAAATGGAAAATACGCCGGATACAACAAAGTCTATGGTTATATCATCGGTAACAGAAATAATATGACCATTCAGCACTTAGCTGTTGGAGGTCGTACCATTGCTACTCCGGCAGATGGAAGTTTTAGTAACTGTTTTTCCAAAGATATATATAAAACGATTGATCCAGATGTAGACTACATCACGCTATATTTTGGAATCAATGATTCTCACCATGAGCACGGATCAACGGGAAGTGATGGCGAAGATAAGACAGGTGAAATACCGCTTGGAACTATCGAAGATGCCGACGAATCAACCTTTTATGGCGCATGGAATGTTGTTCTTCCGTACCTTATCGAACACTATCCGTCCGCACACATCGGCATCATAGTATCTAATGGTGTAGACAGAGACGCATACAGAACCGCTACTATTGAAATAGCGGACAAGTGGGGAATACCATATATCGATTTGAACGGAGACGCAAGAACCCCTATGATGATTCGCTCATCGAATCCGGTACATTCTGAGAGAGCCAAGCAGCTTCGCTTGGTCTCCCAAAGAGTATCGGAAACTAATCAGCATCCAAATGCATCAGCACATGAATACGAAAGCTATTTTATAGAAAACTTTTTGAGAAGCATTTAAAGCTGAATCATGATGACTAAAGCAGCACTAAAACAGGGGTGCTTTTATATCCAAAGGATTTAAACATGTTTAAAGATTGAAAGAGTGCTATCAGAAAGATATATAATAATGACTGCAACGGAAACATTAGATATAAAGCATGGAAAGGAACAGATAGAATCTTGGAAATCAGAGCGAGACCGTGAACCGGTCTTATTTTTGTGCATAAATTAAATGGAGGTATATACCCATGTACATAAGCATTGGGACGATTATAACGGTGGGCAGTCTTATTGGAGCGCTGGGAGTAATTTGTGGCGTACTAATTGCGGTGTACAAGTTTTTCAGGAAACCGGCAGAGTTAGAACAGAGAATCGAGAAGATACGAAAAACACACGAAGAAGATATCCGTAAGATCAATGAGGAACAGTGCCTGATTACCTATGGACTCCTTGCCTGTCTGAAAGGCCTAAAAGAGCAGGGGTGTAATGGCCCTGTGACAGATGGAATCAATAAAATCGAAAAGCACCTGAATAAACAGGCGCATGATATGGAGGAATGATTATGGAACAGATTATGAATTACATTAAACCGGAACTGATTGTTGTAGCAGTTGTGCTGTACTTTGTTGGCATGTGGCTGAAAAAGGCACAGGCGGTAAAAGATAAGTATATCCCGCTGATTCTGGGCGGGATCGGCATCGTCCTGTGTGCGATCTGGGTGCTTGCTACCAGCACAATCGGAACCGGTCAGGATATTGCAATGGCGGTATTTACGGCAATTGTGCAGGGCATTTTGGTTGCAGGAGTATCTACCTATATTAATCAGATTGTAAAACAGTCACAGAAAGCAGAATAGGAGGGAAAGGAAGAATGGGAACATTAAGAGTAATTGATGCAGCATCCCATCAGGGTAATATGAACCAGAAGGCAATGGACTTTGATGCTCTGATCGTAAAGGCAACAGAAGGAACTGGATATATTAATCCGTATTGTGACAGCGAATTCCAGGAGGCGCTGAAGCTTGAAAAGAAACTTGGCGTTTATCATTTTGCTCGGAACACGCTGAACAGTGCAGAAGCAGAGGCAAACTATTTTATTAAGCATACAAAAGGATATATCGGGAAAGCGATCCCTGTTCTGGATTGGGAAGACAAAAGGACATCCGATGTAGCCTGGGCACTCAAATGGCTGCAGCTCGTAGAAAAGGCTTATGGATGCAAACCTCTGATTTATATGTCTGTTGTGGTCAAGCTTTTTTGTAACACTTGTGGCTAAAAAATATCGATTTATGC
>ERZ1643246.2523-NODE-2523-length-17193-cov-42.673241_pt1 | contig 17193 bp, 11 predicted proteins | sample MGYA00579265_ERZ1643246 | MGnify/ENA primary metagenome ERZ1643246 (study PRJEB29033, sample SAMEA4952261) | chicken gut metagenome | biome: Broiler Chicken; feature: Gastrointestinal Tract; material: Caecum | place: Ireland | collected 2018 | study: Broiler...
CGGACGGCAATTCCGCCCTTATGCTGGTCTGTGCCCGGCTGCGCCATGTGGCCGGCACCCAGTGGGGCAACAAGAAGTACATGAACATGAAGCACCTGGAGGCCGCCCTTGAAGATGCCTCCATTGCTGGCTGACTTCACTCATGCCAGACCCTGCAAACCATTTTGCGAAAAATACTTGACACTACCTACACAAACGGTTGTTGCCTGTTTCCCTGTTCCTTTGCTTTCCCAAAATCAAAAGCACCCTTTCCGTAACAAAGCAGAAAGGGTGCTTTTCTTATACCGCTCAGGTCAGCCTTCCTCCTCCCCATCATTGCCTCCCACCCCATAGAACTGCCGGAAAAATCCTTGCAGCTTTTCGATGACAGCCTGCTTCTTTTTGGCGCGGGCACCCCCGCCGCCAAAGCGGGAGACCGGCGGCATCAGCTTGTCGATGTCGGTGCCGGTGGTTTTGATCTCGCCGTCGCGGAAGGCGTTTTCCAGGAACTTGCGGGTCTCGGGTTCGCGCAGGTTTTCCTCCCGGATGATCTGGCGCAGGGCTGCCTCCCGCTCGGCGGCCACAAAAGCGTTCCACTCCAGCAGAACGTCGTCCACATCGTTGATGCCGGCCAGGAACGTTTCGATCAGTCGCTTTTTGCTGCGCAGTTCGGGGCTGGCGTCCACCGCGCGGTGGATGCTGATGAGCACCTCTTTATCATTGCAGTGGCTGTCGTGGTATTTCTTGACCAGCAGCAGGATATAATCAATGTTGATCTCGACCTGGCGGACCAGCTCAAGCTCGAACACGATGTCGTCGGTGATGTCCTCTTTGTCGCCGCGGCTGCGCTGGCTCCATTCGTCGTGCAGGTCCTGGTAGCGGCCCAGATAGTTCTGCAGCTCCAGGTCGGACAAAATCTCCTGGCCTTTGAATTCGTCAAAGGCGACAAGCAGGTTCCGCATCCGCAGGATCGCGCCAAACAGCGCGATGAACTCCCGCTGATTCTGCTCCCCGGTAATGCGCGGTTCGCTCAGCGGGAAACGCTCGGTCAGCTCCGCGATCATACCGGTATATCCGGGGTGGAACCGACCGCTTGCATCGGTATAGCCTTCGTAATAATCGCGGAATTTGCGCAGCACGACGATGCCGCCGGCGTTGGGGTCGCCAAACAGGCTGATGGCCGCATCCACCCGATTTTGCAGGTTGCGGAAGCAGACGATGTTGCCGAAGGTCTTGACCGAATTGAGGATGCGGTTGGTGCGGCTGAACGCCTGGATCAGGCCATGCATTTTCAGATTTTTGTCCACCCAAAGGGTGTTGAGGGTGGTGGCATCGAAGCCGGTCAGGAACATATTGACCACGATCAGCAGGTCAAGCTCCTTGTTTTTCATCCGCAGTGAGACATCCTTGTAATAGTTCTGGAAGCCTTCGCCGTCGGTGGAATAGCGGGTGCGGAACATTTCGTTATAATCCCGGATGGCCGCTTCCAAAAAATCCCGGTCGCTCTGCGCCAGCCCGGCGGTGTCCTCGCTGTTTTCTTCGCCCAGAAGGCCGCTTTCCTCCGGGTCGTTGGCGCCGTAGCTGTAAATGACCGCGACCCGCAGCCGCTTGGCGGGGTCGGCGGCCATCTGCCGCTGGAACTCGTGGTAATACAGCTTGGCCATATCCACCGAAGCCACCGCAAAAATCGAGTTGAAGCCGCTGAGCCGCTGGGCCTGCTTGATCTCCTGCACCGCGCCCTGGCTGCCGGCGGCCACTTCGGCAATGTTGGTCAGGGCGTTGAAGCGGTAAAACCGCTGGCCGCGGTAGGTCTTTTGGTCAAAATGGTCAAGGATATACTGCGTCACCAGCCGGATGCGCTGGGGCGCCATAAAGGCTTTTTCGCGGTCGATGTCCCAGACGTCCTTGTCGTCGATGTCCGGCTCCTCGTCCATCGTTTTGATGTAGTCCACCCGGAAGGGCAGCACGTTGTGGTCGTTGATGGCGTCCACGATGGTGTAGGTATGCAGCGGGCGCACCGGGTGGCCCTGCGCGTCCGGATCGCCGCCAAACAGCTGGGGCGTGGTTTTCATCGCGCCTTCGCCGCCGCTGGGGGCGTTTACTGAGAAGATCGGCGTGCCGGTGAAGCCGAACAGGTGATACTTTTTGAAATGCCGGACGATGGCCGTGTGCATATCGCCAAACTGGCTGCGGTGGCACTCGTCAAAAATCAGCACCACATGGCTCTGGTAAACCGGGTGGGCGGGATTTTTCTTGATAAAGGTGGACAGTTTCTGGATGGTGGTAATGATGATCCTGGCCGCCGGGTCCTCCAGCTGGCGCTTGAGCACGGCGGTGGAAGTGTTGCTGTTGGCGGCGCCTTTTTCAAAGCGGTCGTACTCCTTCATGGTCTGGTAGTCCAGGTCTTTGCGGTCCACCACAAACAGGACTTTGTCAATGTACGGCAGGCGGCTGGCCAGCCGCGCCGTCTTGAAGGAGGTCAGCGTTTTTCCGCTGCCGGTGGTGTGCCAGATATAGCCGCCGCCCTGCAGGGTGCCGTACTTTTTGTAGGTGTTGGCGATCTCGATGCGGTTCAGGATCTTTTCGGTGGCGGTGATCTGGTACGGCCGCATGACCATGAGCATATTCTCGGCGGTAAACACGCAGTACCGGGTCAGCAGCCGCAGCAGGCTGTGCTGCAAAAAGAAGGTGCGGGTAAAATCCACCAGGTCGGGGATGATGCGGTTTTTGGCGTCCGCCCAGAAGGAGGTAAATTCAAAGCTGTTGCTGGTCTTGGCCTTTTTGCCCCGGGGGTTTTTCGCCTCCCGTATGGCGTTGAAGCGGGTGGTGTTGGAGTAGTATTTGGTGTTGGTGCCGTTGGAAATGACAAAGATCTGCACATACTCAAACAGACCGCAGCCGGACCAGAAGGAATCCCGCTGGTAGCGGTCGATCTGGTTGAACGCCTCCCGGATGGGTACGCCCCTGCGTTTGAGTTCCACATGCACCAGCGGCAGGCCATTGACCAGGATGGTCACGTCATAGCGGTTGTCGTGGCGGGCGCCCTGGTCCCGGCTGACGGCGTACTGGTTGATAACCTGCAGGCGGTTTTTGTGGACGTCTTTTTTGTCGATCAGGGCGATGTTTTTGGAGCTGCCGTTGTCCCGCCGCAACACCTGGACGAAATCCTCCTGGATCTTGCGGGTCTTTTCCACAATGTGCTCGTTGGGGTTGGCGATGGCGTGGGCAAAGAACTGGTCCCACTCGCTGTCGGTAAAGGTGTAGTCGTTCAGGGCTTCCAGCTGGCGGCGCAGGTTGGCGATGAGCTCCGCCTCGGTGTGGATGGGCAGGTAGGTATAGCCCTGCCCGGTGAGCTGGTGGAGGAAGGCTTTCTCCAGTTCCGCCTCGCTCTGGTAAGCCTCCGAGCGGGTGGGCGCGGGGGTGTACTCAGCCAGGACGGTGTCCTCGGTGGTGGCGGCGATGAGGTTGTAGCTGTTCATTTTAGTGCGTCCTCACAAAATGTAGTGTCGGCATAACCATATAGTTCCATGAAAAGCGGGCTCTTTTGCACCGAGATAACATCAACAAGTTGCAATGTACCCTTGGCCCACAGGCTGATAATAAAACTTTGGGCATAGATAAAACACAAATAGGTATCTCTGCCGGGGCAAACATCAGAACGATAAAGCAAACTTGTCTTGAAGTCGTTTCCAATTCCCTTTAATGCAATTTCAAGTCCTTCTGCAAAACTGCCGTCGTCAACAAAATACATATTGTAAGGGAAAAACAGGAATAGATTTTTGTTTGTTTCCAGTGCTTTCAAAAGAATACAAACATCTCTGTGCGCAGGTTCTGCAAATTCGCGCTTTCCCCGTATTTCTTTTAGCGCATTGTAGTCCAAGGCGCGAAGTGCGGCAAAAATTCTGGTGGCTGATATGGGTTTGTATCGTTTGTCATCTGGTTGAATCTTTGGGGCACCGTAACAAACGAGACTGTCTTTTGCACGAATTTGCGACGAAAATAAACCGAGAGCGCGCAAGAGAGATTCACTTGCGACCAATTTGAAATCCATCGCATATTCGGGAGAAATGCAGTCCCATTCGCCATGATCTTCCTTTAATGGGTGCGTGTATAGCGTACCATTGGATTTTTGTAAAAAGTATGGCGAAGAGTTCACAATCTGGATGAGATATTCTTCGTATGTATATGGTTTTATTCCTTTTACAAAATTGCTGATCAGAAAGGGAGCCGGCAAAATCCTGCTCTTCATTGTTTCATACTGCATGATTAGAGCTTCTCCTTAAAAGTCAGCAGCTTGTCCCGGTAGTATTCGTATTGCTTTTGTCGGGCGGCGATCTCGGCGGGCAGACCGCTGGTCAGGTCATTGCAGAGGGCGTCGAAGCGGTCGAGTTGTTTTACAATTCTTTCCTGTTCTCCTAACGGTGGGACGGGAATTTTTAAATTTCGCATTTCTCCCATAGGTATACTCTTTACTGTTCCACCGGCCACTTTTTTGAATATGGCAGTTCTTATTTTATTGGTGTGAAACAGGTACATCAAAAAACGCGAATTTAACTTTTCAGGTAACGGCTTTATTGCATAAATGCCCTCTTTTATGTTCCAATTTAATGGTGGATTTTCAATTACGGCAGTTTCACCGATTGTCCCCGTTCCAGAAAACAGAACATCTCCAACTTCCAAATCGGATCTGTTATTGCACAGTTGCAAAGCCTCATCGTTAATACGGTCAGTACTTTCCGAAAATACGACCGAATTGTTTTGTAGCTCTCTGATTGTCACATAGTAGTTAGTGGCGTCCTCTGTGTTTAATTTAAAAAAACGGCGTGGATTTAGTCCAGTATTCAATGATTTGATTACTGCCCCGAGTTCTATCCAAATAGATAAATTCTCAAACTCTAATATCTGATTCAAATAGTATTCATGTTGTCGCTTTCTCGCGGTGAGCTCGGCGGTGAGTTCCGCGGTGAGTTCCGTAAAATGGTCCAGAATCCGCACAATTTCCTGCTGGACTTCCAGCGGGGGAACGGGAAACTGGAAACTTTCTATCATTGGCTTGCGAATAGAAGTGACGGTAGCACTAACGGCTTTACGTAATATGAATTTCTTGAAAAAGGCCTCCATATAGTAATAAACGAATCGGGTGCTTATAGAAGGATCTTCGAAATGAATTCTATATACGCGTTGATGTAATGCATATTTTCCATTAACGTAATGGAAAATTTCTCCAATTCCACCTTCGCCTGGGATAATTATTGCTTCCTCGTCATATTCGTATGAGCTTTTTTGCTTTACGATTTTGGAACGTATAAAAAATGGATACATACCGCTTTCATCAGCTTCATTTCCATTACTAGTTCCGGTGCCCACCTCGGCAACAGATTTTATGTCGGTGAATGGAACGCCATTTGGGCACATACCTGCAATTAAGTTTTCAAGCCTAAGCATTATGCTTTGTCCTCGCTATCTTGTGGCAAAATCAAATTCACATAAATGGAAAACAACGTGCACAGAAACAAATCTTCCATTGTTTCAAGGTTCTCGCGTGCATAACCTCCAGGAATCCAGTACTTATCTATTTCATCTAAACTGTTGGAGGGCTTCTCGTTATCTTGAAAAGAGTTTTTTTGCCCATCCCAATCCGCAAGAACCATAGCAGCAACCGCGCAAACTTCACAGGCATTCAGTTCCGGGGTTTTAAGTTGATTGAATTCAAAATAGCAGGCATAATTTCCAAGTGGATTAGAAAATTTGGCTTTACTTACATCATATTCACGCAAACGTTCATATAGATAACTTTCTAGATCAGCTAAATTCCAAGGCAATGGTTTTGTCCGATAAGCATCTAAACATTTGAATAAATACTTTGCTCCATCATAAAAAAGAGTCGGATATCCAGTGCTTTCTTTTGACCTATACTTTTGCTCCACTTTTTTAATCACATCAACACAAAGGAAATAGAAATCTTTTCCTTTTGATTTTGGCTTGGCCAATTTTAGGCCCATATAATCACAAATTGCATCTTGAACATCTTCTTCCAGCATATTGTATTCACGGAACATATTCCTATGATACGTCAAAGCCGGATTATAAAGTGCAGCGACCCAACACAAGGGTAACAAATAGATATCATCCTTTTCATTGGAATATTTCATCAAAAAGGTATCTCGTTGTGCTTTGAGCTGCTGCGCTTTCTGGCGTTTTACTTCTTCGTCTTGACGTAAAGCAAGAGCCTCCATCCGGTCACCTTGCTTTACTTGACAACGACCAATTAAGATAGCAGCAATTAAACTGCCAATAGCACAGAAAGCAGAGAGGATACTACAAGCGATAGAAATACAATCAGCCATTACCCTTCAATCTCCCCAATAATCTTATCAATTTCCTCCCGCAGCGTCTGCTCCCGGGCGACGATCTGGGCGATCTCGGCGTTCAGCGCGTGGATATCGATCTTCTCCCGGGTATCCTCTGCCTCCACATAGGTCGAGACCGAAAGGTTATACTCCTGCGCGGCGATGTCGTCCCGGCTGGCCAGGTGGGCGAAATGCGGCGCCTCCTGCCGCGCGGCAAAGGCGTCCACGATTTTGGCAATGTTTTCCGGCGTCAGCTTGTTGTTGTTCGTCACCTTGATGCACTCTTTGGCGGCGTCGATGAACAGCGTTTTGCTGTCGGTCTTGTTCTTCTTCAGCACCATGATGCAGGTGGCGATGCTGGTGCCGAAAAACAGGTTGCCGGGCAGCTGGATGATGCAGTCAATATAATTGTTGTCCACCAGATACTGTCGGATCTTTTTCTCGGCGCCGCCGCGGTACAATACCCCGGGGAAGCACACGATGGCCGCCGTGCCGTTTGGCGCCAGCCAAGCCAGGCTGTGCAGGAAGAACGCCAGGTCCGCCTTGCTCTTGGGCGCCAGCACGCCCGCCGGGGCAAACCGCGGGTCGTTGATCAGGGTGGCGTCATCGCTGCCCGCCCATTTGATGGAGTACGGCGGGTTGGAAACGATCAGCTCAAAAGGCTCGTCGTCCCAGTGCTGCGGGTTGGTCAGCGTGTTCTCGCAGGCAATGTCGAACCGGTCGTAGCCGATGTCATGCACAAACATATTGATGCGGCACAGGTTGTAGGTGGTGATGTTGATCTCCTGCCCGAAAAAGCCGACCCGCACGCCATCGGGCCCCAGCACCTTCACCGCTTTCAGCAGCAGCGACCCCGACCCGCAGGCGGGGTCGTACACCTTGTTCACCTGGGTCTTGCCCACGGTGCCAAGCCGGGTCAGCAGCTCCGACACATCGGCCGGGGTGAAAAACTCCCCGCCCGACTTGCCCGCGTTGCTGGCGTACATCGTCATCAGGTATTCGTAGGCGTCGCCGAAGGCATCGATATCGTGGTCGCGCACGTCGCCCAGCTTCATATCGTTCACGCCGTCCAGCAGCTTGACCAGCTTTTCGTTGCGCTTGGCCACCGTGGCGCCCAGCTTGTTGCTGTTGACATCGAAGTCGTCAAACAGCCCCGCCATGCTGCCCTCAGCCGCGCTGCCCTGGGCCGATTCCTCAATGTGGCGGAACACCGTTTCCAGCGTTTCGTTCAGTTTTTCGTCCTGCGCCGCCCGCGCCCGCACATTGCAAAACAGCTCGCTGGGCAGGATGAAAAAGCCCTTCTCCTCCACCAGCCCCTGGCGCGCTTCCTCTGCCTCGGTATCGGACAGTTTGGCGTAGTCAAAGCCGGCGTTGCCGGCCTCGACCTCGCCTGCATTGATGTAGTTGCACAGGCTCTCGGATATGTAGCGGTAAAACATCGTGCCCAGCACATAGTTTTTGAAATCCCAGCCATCCACCGCACCGCGCAGCTCGTCCGCGATTGCCCAGATCGCCCGGTGCAGCTCCTCGCGCTGCTGTTCTTTCTTCATATCCGCCATAGCCGTGTCCTCCTGTTGCTTCGCTCGGTCAACTGCCACCAGTATACCATAAATCCCCGCCGCCTTCCAGAATAAACGCGGGTAGAATGTGCTTTTTGATGCGGGCCGGACCCGATCTTTTCAAAGGCAAAAGACCTTTTCTTCCAGTATAACACAACGTTGTGGTGATAATTGGGACTTTCAAATAAAAAGAGCAGTGCCCAAAAAGCACTGCTCGCTGCGGCCGGGGGGGTTCGAACCCCCGGCACCTGGCGTCGGAGAACTGTGACATTCGGTGATATACAATGATACAGCGCGGGGATTTGTGCACACCGCACAAATCCCCGCGCTGATTGTTGTGGGTACAAAAGAGTGCCGGAACGCGAAAATCGATCCAGGAACACCCAACCAGCCCGCTGAACAAGCAAGGCGGTCAAACGGTGGTCAATCTGCAGATTTTGGAGCCTGGTAATCTTCCATCATTATCTCTGCCGCGCCACATATCGCCAGGCATGGGTGAGCAGGCATAGGGCGAATGAGGACGGAGGCAAGGTTGGCCACAGCTGCTGCGCGGGCGGCGGGCCTGCCCGCCCATTCCCGGACCAGTACAACGCTGGTTGTTTACGCCCATGCGTTCGGCAAGAAAACGGGACGCCCGGGAGAAGCCGGGTGAGGTGACAGGGCCGTAAGAGAATGAAAAACGACAAACTCCGGTACAGCCTGACTCTGCCAGGGCGTCCCCGGGGAAATTCACGGTTTGCGCCTAAAACACCACGATTGTTGGAACAGGTTCCAACGACCACCCGCAGGGCTATTTCCCCTGGATAAAATGCGTCTGGCGGTATTCTCTGGGCGAAACGCCGTGTACATTCTTGAAGGCGCGGGAAAAATGCAGCTGGTTGGGATAGCTGACCTGGGCTGCGATCTCCCCGATGGACATCCGCGTTTCTTTAAGCAATTGGGCTGCACGGGCCATGCGGTAGTGCAGCAGATATGCCTGCGGGCTTTCTCCTACAGAATCCCGAAATACCTTGCCGAAGTAGCTTCGGTTGAGTCCGCAGACGGCGGCAATCTCCTCAATGGAAATATCCCGCTGATAATTCCGGTCAATAAAGACCAGGGCCTCCTTGATATAGAAATCCCGCAGACGCCTCTCTCTGCCTTCCTGCCGGTTGGCAGAGGACTGCACCAGCTGGTCCAAAAACAGGTAACCATGGGCGATCAGATGGGTCGGGCTGGCTTCGCTATGGTTGACGATGTACAGCATTTCATCCTGAAGCAGCTGGCCATCCCGCTTGCTGCGCGCCGTATAAACGGGTTCCTTCCCGCTGATGCCCGCAAGGTTCAGGCTTTCATGGGCACGCAGGCCGTCAAACTCCAGCCAGGTATATTCCCAGGGATCGTTTTCGTCGGAGCGATAGGTGGTGATCTGGCCGGGTACGACCAGGAAGCCGTGTCCCGCCGTAATGGAATACTCCTGCTCATTGGCCAGCAATACGCCTTTTCCGGCGATGATATAGTGAAACAGGTAGTGATTGCGCGCATGCGGCCCATAAGAGTGCGCCGGTGTGGTGCGTTCCCATCCGAACTGGTAGAGGTTCAGGTCAACGAACCGCTCGTCACGGAAAACATGGAATTTCAATTTGCTCACGTCATCGGGGCTACGGGACATGATACTCCCTCCTTTATTTCTGATTATATACCAAAATGCGTTCTGACTTCAAAAAATTATGATAAATTCCTTGAAATTGGTATATAAAAAGCGGCATATTGGCATTCAAATGCATGACGTCAAATTGTATAATAACTATACCAAATGCGGGATGGAATTGTGCAATGTGCACTATGCACAATTCTGGGTGCTGCGTGTTGGCAGATTTGCCGAATCACAGCATCCCCTGCGCGACCGGTCAAGGCATTCGCGTCATTCATATCGAAAAGGAGATGGATCATGAAAAGAACACATCGCTTTGCCGCCGGCGCCCTTGCGGCGCTGATGGCGGCCAGCCTGGCCGGATGCGCTGCAGATGACGGCACTGTAGACCTGACCTTTCAGATCTGGGATGTGGCCCAGCGCGACGGTATGCAGGCCATGTGCGACGCCTACACGGCCCAGCACCCCGACGTACATATTGAAGTGCAGGTCATCAACTGGGACGAATACTGGACCAAGCTGGAAGCCGCCACCATGTCCAACAAGATGCCGGATATTTTCTGGATGCATACCAACGAGATCCTGAAATATGCCGACAACGGCAAACTGGCAGACTGCTCCGACATTGTGGAGACCGAGCATTTCTCGGACATTTCGCTGTCCAATGCAAGCGGTTCCGATGGCGTGCTGTACGGCGTGCCAAAGGACAAGGACACCGTGGGGCTGGTATATAACAAGGAAATGTTCGATGCTGCCGGCGTTGCTTACCCGGACGAGACCTGGACCTGGGACGACCTTGTGGAAGCCTCTGAAAAAATCCACGATGCCACCGGCAACTACGGCTACATGGCCTATGCCGACGACCAGCTTGGCTACTGGAATTTTGTGTATCAGGCCGGCGGCAGCATCCTGACGCCGGACAAGACCCGCGGCAACTTCCTGGACCCGGGCACCCGCAAGGGCATGGATTTCTACATCGGCCTGCAGCAGAATGACTGGTGCCCCGACCAGAACTACTTTGCCGAAACTTCACCCGGTACGGCATTCTTTTCGGAAAAAGGCGCAATGTTCCTGGAAGGGAACTGGAATATCCTGGCGGAGCTGCAAAACTATCCCGATATGGTAGGAAAATGGGACGTTGCCGTACTGCCGGCCTGCCCCGATCCCGTCAGCGGGGAAGGCCGGGCCACCATTTCCAACGGCCTGAGTTACGCCACCGGCGCCAACAACCCGCATCTGGACATCGTCAAGGACGTCCTGAAATTCTTCGGCAGTGAAGAAGGCCAGCGCATCCAGGGCGAAAGCGGCGCCGCCATCCCGGCTTATGAAGGGCTGGAAGATACCTGGGTCGGTGTTTTCGACGAATATCCCATTGATGTGCAGTGCTTCATCGACATGTTTGATTACTGCATCCAAAGCGTGAACAACGCCGCCCGCCCCGAGTGGAAGACCGATGTGAGCGATACGCTGCTGAAAATCTACACCGGCGAACTGGACCTGGACACCGGCCTTGCGCAGATGCAGGAGGCTGTGGACACGGCCAGTGCCGAATACTATGAGGAGGATGCGTGATGCAGAAAACGTCCAAGCTGTCCCGCGACGGCGCTGTATGGGGCCTGCTCATGGTGGCGCCCACCATTATCGGCCTGCTGGTTCTGAACATCTGGCCGTTTATCGAGACCATTTACATGAGCTTTTCCAAATCGCTGCCCTTTGGTGAATTTGAGTTTGAGGGCCTGGATAATTATATCGAGATGTTCCAGAACCCCGAATTCTGGAAAGCCACCGGCAATACGATCCTGTTCTGTATCCTGACTGTACCGGTCGGCATTTTCCTGGCGCTGCTGGTGGCGGTGCTGCTCAACTCAAAGATCCGCGGGCGTACCACGTTCCGCGCCATCTTCTTCCTGCCGATGGTCGTGGCGCCGGCTGCTGTGGCTATGGTCTGGAAGTGGATCTTCAATACCCAGTATGGTATTCTGAACACGGCTTTCGGCCAAGACGTAGGCTGGCTGACCGACCCGCACCTGGTCCTTTTGACCTGTGCGGTGGTGCAGATCTGGTCCAACATCGGTTACGACGCTGTGCTGCTGTTGGCAGGCCTGCAGAATGTGAGCCAGACGCTGTACGAGGCGGCCGATCTGGACGGCGCGTCCAAGGTCCGCCAGTTCTTCAGCATCACATTGCCGATGGTGAGCCCCACACTGTTCGTCGTTCTGATCATGCGCCTGATGTCTTCGCTGAAGGTGTTCGACCTGGTCTACATGATGGTGGACGACGCCAACCCGGCGCTGAATGATGCGCAAACCCTGATGTCGCTGTTCTACCGTGAAAGCTTTATTGCCGGTGATAAGGGATATGCATCCGCCATTGTTGTCTGGACGGTGCTGCTGATCGGTATCGTCACGGTCATTCAGTTCGTCGGTCAGAAAAAGTGGGTCAATTACGAGGTGTAAAACTATGGAAACCAGTATGAAAACCAACCGGCGGCTGGGTAAGGTCCTGACCTATACGGTCCTGATCCTGGGCAGCATCGTGATGATCTTTCCCTTTGTGTGGATGGTATTGACCTGCTTCAAAACGCAGGCCGAGTCGATGGCGATCCCCCCGCAGATCCTTCCCTCCCACTGGGGGCTGGAAAATTTTGTCACCGCGCTGCAAAGCCTGCCCTTCGTAAACCTGTATATCAATACGGCGCTGCTGATCGTGCTGCGCGTGATCTGCGCGGTTGTATTCAGCTCCATGGCCGGGTATGCCTTTGCCAAACTGAATTTCCCCTGCAAAAATCTGCTGTTCAGCATCGTGCTGGTGCAGATGATGCTGCCCAGCCAGATCTTTATCACGCCCCAGTACCTGATGCTGGCCCATATGGGGCAGACCAACACCATCTTCGCGCTGGTGTTTCCCGGCATCGTGTCGGCCTTTGGCACCTTCTTCCTGCGGCAGACCTACCTGGGCATCCCCAATGAGATCGCCGAGGCCGCCTATCTGGATGGCTGCACCAAATGGCAGACCTTTACCAAGGTCATGTTCCCGCTCACCGGCTCCAGCTGCGCCGCGCTGGCCATTTTCACGGCCGTGTTTGCTTACTCCGACCTGATGTGGCCGCTGATCTGCAACACCGACCTGAACATGATGACGCTGTCCGCGGGCCTTTCCACGCTGAACGGGCAGTACAGCACCAACTTCCCGGTATTGATGGCCGGCAGCCTGCTGGCCATGATCCCGATGGTGGTCTTGTATCTGCTGTTCCAGAAACAGTTTATTCAGGGCATTGCCATGACCGGCGGTAAGTGATTGAACCTTCCGTCCCGATCATTCCAAATGTTTATGGCAAGGCGGGCGGAGAACGGTCCGCCCGCCTTGCCGTTTTTATTCCATACCATGAAAACCGGCCGCCCGCCGCAGGCAAAGGCGGCCCCAAGGAGGAACCATGAGCATTGTCTTTCAAAACCCGGATCGGATCTTTCGGCTGGAGACCCACAACACAAGCTACTGTATGCAGATCGACAGCCGGGGGCATCTGCTGCACCTGTATTATGGCAGCAGGATCGGGGAGGGAGATCTGGCCGCCCTGTACCCGCCGGCGGATGTGAGTTTCTCGCCCAATTATTACGCCCATCGCTTTGACCGGCTGGCGTCGCCGGACATCCTGCCGCAGGAGTATACCGGCTGCAATGTGGGGGACTTCCGCCTCAGCACGATCTCCGTCACCGATGCCGCCGGGGTGCGCGGCGCGGACTTCCTCTATGTTTCGCACGAGATATCCTCCGGCAAATATGCACTGGACGGCCTGCCTGCCGCCCACGACGAAGACCAGGAGGCTGAAACGCTGACCGTGCGCCTGCAGGACCCGGTCACAGGGCTGGGCCTGGAACTCTTGTACGGCGTGTTTACAAGGCAGGACGTCATTACCCGTGCGATCCGGCTGGCAAATCACGGCAATGGCGCGCTGCAGCTGCACAAGGTGGCCTCTGCCTGCCTGGACCTGCCCTTTGGGCAGTGGGATCTGATCCACTTCCATGGCCGTCATGCCATGGAACGCCAGGTACAGCGCGTGCACCTGGCAGATGCCATCCAGACGGTTTCCTCCACCCGGGGTGCGTCCAGCCATCACCACAATCCGTTTGTGATCCTCTGCGACCGGCAAGCCACGGAGGAAGCCGGCGCCTGCTGCGGCGTGATGCCGGTCTATTCCGGCAGTTTCCGAACCGATGTGGAACTGACCCAGAACGGCCTGGTCCGCCTGGTCACCGGCATCCATGACGATGGTTTCTGCTGGCTTTTGCGGCCCGGCGAGCAATTTACCGCCCCGGAGGTCATCTTTGCATACAGCGATCAGGGGCTGGGCAGGCTTTCCCGAATCTATCACCGCTTCCTGCGTCACAATATCTGCCGCGGCCCCTGGCGTTTTGCACGCCGCCCGGTATTGATCAACAACTGGGAGGCAACTTACTTCGACTTTGACACAGAGAAGATCGTGCGCATTGCCGAGAAGGCGGCGGGCCTGGGCGTTGAACTGATGGTCCTGGATGACGGCTGGTTCGGCAAGCGCAACGATGACAACAGCGGCCTTGGCGACTGGCAGGTGAACACCCGGAAACTTCCGGGCGGGCTGGACCCGCTGATCCGGCGCATCCACGCCCTGGGCATGAAATTCGGGATCTGGGTGGAGCCGGAAATGGTGAGCGTGGATTCCGACCTGTACCGCGCCCACCCGGACTGGGCGCTGACGCTGCCCGGCCGCGACCCGGCCATGGGCCGCGACCAGCTGGTGCTGGATCTGGCCCGCCCGGAAGTTGTGGAGTATCTGGCGGGTTGCATGACGGCTCTGCTCCAGGAACACGCCATCGACTATGTCAAATGGGATATGAACCGCAACATGAGCGACGTGTACAGCCGTGCGCTGCCGCCGGAGCGCCAGGGCGAGGTGACGCACCGCTATATGCTGGGGGTGTATTCTCTTCTGGAGCGGTTGACGCAACAGTTCCCGCAGGTCCTGTTTGAAGGCTGCGCAGGCGGCGGCGGCCGGTTTGACGCCGGGATGCTTGCGTATTTCCCGCAGATCTGGTGCAGCGATGATACCGACGCCATTGAACGGCTGACGATCCAGAACGGCACCTCGTATGGTTACCCGGTGTCTGCTGTGGGGGCGCATGTTTCCGCCTGCCCGAATCACCAGACCGGGCGTACGACCCCGCTGGAGACCCGCGCCGTTGTCGCCATGTCCGGCACCTTTGGGTATGAGCTGGACCTGAACCGGCTGACGGAAGCAGAGTGCGGCGAAGTGCGTGCGCAGATCGAGCGGTTCAAACGGTGGGCCGATCTGATCGGCAGCGGAATCTATTTTCGGCTGGTGCCGCCCGACGGGGAAAGCAATTTCACCGCCTGGCAATTTGCTTCCGAAGACCGGCGTGAGGCCCTGCTGAACCTGGTCGTGACGCATCCGCGTGCCAATCCGCGTTCTGCGCATGTTCGCCTGCGGGGTTTGGATCCGGACGCCTGCTACCGGGTGGACGAACTGGTCTTTGCCGCCGGAAGCAATGTGGCCGATGCTCAGCACGAGGGCGGCACGGCTGTACTGACACGGGGGAATTTCAGCGGCAGTTTCCTGATGCATGCCGGCGTTGCGCTGCCGCATCTGTTCGGGGACTATCCGGCTGTGCAGATCCATTTTGTGCAAGCAGAGGGGGAAAAGGCATGAAAGAGCGTGGCCCCGGCCGCAGCAGGACAGCAGCGGACAGGCGTTACCAGTCCCGGCTGAACAAATGTTGGGATGAACTGAAATGGCTGTACTGTGAATTGTATGGCCAGAGAGTGGACACTGAACAGCGGCTGCAGGAACTGGCCGAAGCGATGCGGCAATTTTATGATACACGCAGCAAGCCGCTGAAAGAAACCGATTGCAAACGGGAGGCAGACTCCGACTGGTACCGCCGCAATGATTTGATGGGGATGATGCTCTATGCCAACAACTTTGGCGGTACGCTGCAGGGAACGGCTGAACATATAGCGTACTTGAAGGAATGCGGGGTCAACTACCTGCACCTGATGCCGCTGCTTGCCAGCCCCAAAGGAAAAAGCGACGGCGGGTACGCTGTGGCGGATTTCCGGACCGTACAGCCGGAACTGGGTACGATGAAGGATTTTGCGGCGCTGACCGCTGCCTGCCATGAAAACGGCATCAACGTCTGCCTGGATTTTGTAATGAACCACACCTCTGACGAGCATGCGTGGGCGCGCCGCGCCCGGGCGGGAGAGAAAGCCTACCAGGACCGCTATTTTTTCTTTGACGATTATACGATCCCGGATCAATATGAAAAGACATGCCCCCAGGTTTTTCCCACTACAGCACCGGGAAACTTTACCTGGCTGCCCGATTGCAGGAAGGCGGTCATGACCACCTTTTACCCTTACCAGTGGGATCTGAACTACAGCAACCCGGTCGTGTTCAACGAGATGGTGTGCAACATGCTCTATCTCGTCAACCAGGGGGTGGATGTGGTCCGCCTGGATGCGGTTCCCTATATCTGGAAGCAGCTCGGCACCAACTGCCGCAATCTGCCGCAGGTACATACCATCGTGCGGATGATCCGCATCATCACCGAAGTCGTCTGCCCCGGCGTGCTACTGCTCGGTGAGGTGGTCATGGAGCCGGACAAATTGGCCCCCTACTTCGGCACGCCCGACAAGCCGGAGTGCCATGTTTTGTACAATGTGACGACCATGGCCAGCACCTGGCATACCGTGGCGACCGGAGATACGGCGCTGCTGCGCCGCCAACTTGATATTCTGGCCGGTTTGCCCCGCAACTGTGTGTTCCAGAATTACCTGCGCTGCCATGATGATATCGGCTGGGGATTGGATTATGGTTTCCTGGCACAGTTCGGGATCCAGGAAATACCGCACAAAAAATATCTGAACGATTTCTTTACGGGTAAAACGGCAAATTCCTTTGCCATCGGGGAACTGTACAACGACGATCCCCGCCTGGGCGACGCCCGGCTGTGCGGCACGACCGCCTCCCTGTGCGGAATCGAGCGCGCCGGTTTTGCTGGCGACAAGGCCGCACAGGAGCGAGCCATCCGTTATGACCTGACGCTGCACGCTTTCATGCTGTCCCAGTCCGGCATTCCGGTGCTATACAGCGGCGACGAGATCGGCCAGCTGAACGATTACAGCTACAAAAACGACCCGGAGAAAGCTGCGGACTCCCGCTACCTGCACCGGGGCAGGTTCCCCTGGGAGCTTGCCGCCAACCGGAAAATCTCCGGGACCCTGCAAAACCGGTTGTTCCCGGCGCTGATGCATCTGGAACGCCTGCGCCGCAGCCACAGTGTTTTTGATGCAAGCGTGCCGTTCTGGACGATCGACACCCATACCCCTTCTGTTTTGGGCATGGTACGCGAAAACGAGCAGGAACGGCTGGTCTGCCTGTACAATTTCAGTGGGGAAGAGCGCACCGCCTGGATACGGGAAGGGAGCGAGGAATACCGCGATCTGATCACAGGAGAATTGCTGCTGCCAACAGACGTTCTTCTGCCGGCCTTCGGCTGCTGCTGGTTGTGCAAAGCAAAACCATGATGTTTTTCGATGACTCAGGGAGGTTTTGAATTGGATGTTGTTGCTTTGGGCGAATTGCTCATCGACTTTGCCCCGGTTTCCACCAACG
>ERZ1643246.2524-NODE-2524-length-17193-cov-20.750671_pt1 | contig 17193 bp, 18 predicted proteins | sample MGYA00579265_ERZ1643246 | MGnify/ENA primary metagenome ERZ1643246 (study PRJEB29033, sample SAMEA4952261) | chicken gut metagenome | biome: Broiler Chicken; feature: Gastrointestinal Tract; material: Caecum | place: Ireland | collected 2018 | study: Broiler...
TCCATATAAATGAAAAAGACACCTATAAAAAGCGTCTTTTGTCATCACTCTGAAGAAATAGTCTTTTAACTAATACTGTAAAAGACTATTTCCTTATATTTTAATCAACGCATTTTAAGGACTCGGCCATTTTTACCTTATGTATTTTAGGAATAAATAGTAAGTCAACTATGATTACAAATCCTAATGTTATTAAAAAGGAATATAAATAAAATAATGGATGAATGTAATCTGAGAAAACTATACCAGGACTTTGTAAATTGAAAACAATAAATTTAAAAAGCAATGGTCCTAAAGCAAAACCAAAAAGAATGCCTAATAAGCTCATAACTAATATTTCTCTATAGATATATCCACAAACCTCCAAAATGTCATAGCCTAAAACCTTCAAAGTAGCAATTTCTCTAGTTCTTTCATTAATATTAATATTAGTTAAATTATATATTACTATGCTTGCTAGTGCACCTGAACATAATATAATTACTATGATAACTAATGTTAAACTTCCAGCCATTGCCTCATAGCTATCTAATAATTGACTTTTTACCTCGATAGCCTCAACTATATTTAAGGATGATATTTCATCAATAATTTCATTTTTATCTTTGTTATTAACATTAATATAGCACATATTAAAATCACTAATGGAATCCTCAAAAACATAGATATAATTACCTATATAATTAATACAAATTGAACTTACAATGTAACTGTTATCGTTATCTAGAGTTATAGTATCACCAATAGAAAGATCAAATTCATCAGCTAATTGCTTTGTTATAATTACAATATTAACCTCACAATCTAGGTTATTTCCCTTCTTATCATAAAAGTTTATAAAGTTAGTTAATTCTGGTGTTGATTTAATTAAAGTTACATCATACTTATTGTCATCTTTTAGATTAACATCATCAGCATATACATATAATTTATCAACTTCATTCATTACATCTAAATTAATATAATTATTTCTAGTTACATTTACTTTTAAATCATATTTAAATACATCTTGGTATTGATTTTCGCCTAAATTACCCATTATATCCTTAATACCAAAACCACAAATTAATAGCATTACACAGCCACCAATACCAATCATCATCATAAATACATTCTTTTTATATCTAAAAATATTTCTAAACATATTTTTATACTTAAAAGATAATCTTTTCCATATAAAAGGTATTTTTTCTAAGAGAATTCTTTTTCCCGGCTTAGGTGCTTTAGGCATTAAAAGCTGACATGGCTTTTCTTTTAAGGATCTTAAGGTTACATAAATAGTAACTAAAATTATGGTTATAATCATAATTCCTGCCGAAACAAAATTTACTAAAACGTTATATTCAAAATAGCATTTTGGCATAACGTATAATGTTTCAAAAGCAATATGAATTACATATGGTAAAACAAATATTCCTAAGGCCGCACCTGAAACTGATCCTATAATAGAGCATATTAAGGCATATGCTATATATTTAGAACTTATTTTACACTTAGAATAACCTAATGATTTTAAAAGACCAATGCTACTTCTTTCTTCTTCAACTAATCTAGTCATAGTTGTAAGTGCTACAAGGGCCGCAATAAAAAAGAAAAAGACTGGAAAGACAACAGCTATTTTACTAATCTTATTAACATTTTGACCAAAGGTATTATATCCCAAATTACTTTGCCTATCTAATGTATAAATTTTATAACCATTTTCTTTAATTAATTGTTCTAAATTAGTATCTGTGGTAGTCTCAATTGTCGATTTTACTTCATCAGTTTGAAGCATAACCTCAACAACCTCTTGTGGATAGGATTGTAATAAAGTATCTCTTACATTATTATAAACCTGATTATAAATTTCGGAATATAACTGATTTTTTTGTAGCTGCAATAGTTCATCTTCATAAGCCATTAATCCATCTTTATATTCATTTAACTTCTCATTATATTCATCATCAAAGGTATTTATATCCTTTAAATTATTACTATATAAATATAAATCTGTATAGGTTGTATAATTTTGATAAATAGAATTAACGTAAATAACTAAATCTAATCTATTAGTTCCCATCAAATTATAGTCTTTTTCCTTTGAAATATATAAAGGCGACTTAATAATACCTACTACAGTGTAATCTTTACCATTATAGGAGATAGTATCATTTATATTAGCTTTAGCATAAACACCATTATCACTAATAACCACACATTCATTTTCACTAAGTGGTTGCCTACCCTCAATTAATTCAAATAAATTAACTATATGGTTGGAAAAATCTATACTTACTAATCTAGTATTTAAAATTTTATCATTTAAAATCGATTGATTTTCTTCTTGATAATAGCCTTCAACTATATAGCCATTTTCCTGTAGTAAACTAATACTATCATTATTAAAACCAATAGTACTTTTAAGATTTACATCCATAAAATTATTTTTATCATAATATTCATCTAACGACCTATATAAATCACTTGGAGAGGAAAGTAAGCCTACTAATACCCCAACTCCTAAAGCTACTATGGCCATTACTGCTATAAAACGACTTAGATGATTTTTAAAGCCTTTTACAACATATTTTAAATAGTGTTTCATATAATCACCACTCAATCTCTTCAATAGGTACTGGATTAGGATTATATTCTTCGCTTAAAACCATACCATTTTTGATATGAATAACGTGATCAGCCATTTTTGTTATAGCCAGGTTATGAGTTATAACAATTACAGTCTTTCCCCCAATTTTTGATGTATCATATAATAATCTTAGAATTTGTTTTCCTGTATTATAATCCAAAGCACCTGTTGGCTCATCACATAAAAGTATCTTAGGATTTTTGGCGATAGCTCTAGCAATACTTACCCTTTGTTGTTCACCACCAGAAAGTTGAGAAGGAAAATTATTCATTCGATTTTCTAATCCAACCTGCTTTAAGGCCTCCCTAGAATCTAATGGATTTTTACATATTTCAGAAGAAATTTCAATATTTTCTAAAGCTGTAATGGATGGCATTAAATTATAAAATTGAAAAACAAAACCTACATCATTACGACGATATTTTGTTAGACCTTTTTCATTTAATTTAGACACAACTTTACCATCAACAGTTATATCACCTGAATCAGAAATTTCCATTCCCCCAAGTAGATTTAATATAGTAGTCTTACCAGCACCAGATGGACCGACAATAACACAAAATTCTTTTTCATTAATTTGAAAACTAACATGGTCATTTGCCTTTATTACATTATCGCCCATTTTATAATACTTACAAACATCCTTAAATTCTACAAAAGCCATAAAAATCACTCCTTCATAACTTTGACAATTTCGGAGATTATATCAATTAATTCCATTGTCCTTTGATTTCCAATTCTTTCGATCATAACCTCAATACAATCTTCTGCCTTTTGTTTCTTTTCCTCTAAGAATAATCGTCCAGATTCAGTTAATGACACATCGAATCTTCTTCTATCTTCTGTAGATAAAGAAATTTCAATATAATCTTTTTCTGCAAGACTATTTAATAAGGCTGTAACCCTACCCTTACTAACACCTAAACATTGGGCAATTTGGCTTGGTGGTAAAGGTCTATTTTCCTGATACAAAAGAAATAAAAGCGAAACCTCACCCTCTATAAAAATTTTTAAAACAGAAATAGCATCTAGTTTTAAAACTCCCATTAATGAATTAATAAACTTTTCTTTTACATTTTCCATAATTGTTAACCCTCTTTAATAGTATATGGTGTATACTTTCTATATATATTATATTATTTAAAATAATTTTTGTAAATAAATTAGCTGTTTTAAATAAAAAAAATACCTTCAAAGTAGATTATATGAACTACCAGAATTCATCTACTTTGAAGGTATTTATATTGAAATCAATTAGTTAGACTTCTTACCTTTATTATAAAGCTTTTTAGTCATTTCGCCACCAATACGACCATTTTCTTGAGCTGTCGCATTTTTTCCTGGAGTAATGCCTAATTCCTCAGCAACCTCTTGCTTTAAGGCAGCAGTATCTGTTGTCTTTTTAGCACGCTCTACAGCTTGTTTTGTAATATTTCCACCTATAGAACCATTTTCTTGACTAGAATATGATTTTGCTTGGGAGTTTTTCTTATTTGTCATAATTTCACCTCCTTGCAATATCTATGATAACCGCAATAGAAGAAATTATACTTTAATTTACATATTTTTTAATACTTCGCGTACTTCTAAGCCTAATAAGGTTAAATCCAAATCACTATTACAATCTATAACTATACTATTTGTGTTACGTACTGCTTCATCAACCATAGATTCATAATCAAAATTTTTTTCATACATTATGGCCTTAGAAATTTTAGGCGCTGTAGCTGGAGCTTTTGGCACATACACTGTACAACAATCCTCAAATGGCTTTATGGATAAGTCATAACAATCTATTTGCTTAGAAATTTTAATAATGTCTTGCTTATCGTATGTGCATAATGGTCTTAAAATAGGATAATTGGTAACAGCATTTATAGTTTGCATACTAGCCAATGTTTGAGAAGCAACTTGTCCAACTGACTCACCATTAATTATGCATAAGCAATTATTATTAATTGCAACCTTAGTAGCTATACGATACATCATTCTTCTCATAATTGTTATATTGTAGCTTTCATCAATATGCTCTAACAAAGCCATATGAATTTCCTTAAAAGGAATCATATGTAAATTAATCTTATTATGAGGTGCATATTTAGCCAACTTTTTTACTAAATCAACAACTTTTTGAGCAGACTCTATAGATGTTAAAGGTGTAGATTCAAAGTGAATACATTCTATTTCCACTCCTTGCTTCATAGCCAAATAGCCTGCAACTGGCGAGTCAATTCCACCTGAAAGCATTAATAAGCCTTTGCCAGCCACTCCTACAGGATATCCACCCATTGCTTTATATTCTGTATTATATAAATAACAAGCATCCTTACGAATTTCTATGTTTAGACTAACCTCAGGATGATGCACATCAACAGTTAATTTTTTATGATTGGATAAAACATAAGCTGATACGATTTTAGTAACCTCCATAGAATGAAGATTATATGCCTTGTTACTTCTTTTGGTATTTACTTTAAATGTTTTATTATCTAATACTAATTCCTGCATTAATTGTAGTGATGTTTTTTTAATATCCGTAATATCATCACTACACTTGACCACAAGTGAATAGGAAGAAATACCAGAAACCAAATTTAATCTTTCAATAACTTTTTCTACCTGTTCATTATTTAAATGAATAAAAATACGGTCATGTTGATTTTCAATTTCAACATTAAGACCTTCCATTTTTGTCTTCATAAGTTTGTATAAACTATGCAAGAACACTTTTTGATTTTTTCCTTTTAATGTTAAATCACCAAAACGAACTAATATTTGATTATATAACATAAATGCCACTAGTATAATCAATTGTACTTAAGATTATACATTCTCCTTATATAAATTTTATGGTTGTGAGTACAACACAACCTTATATCATCATTAAGATACTATCTCATTAAAAAGTAAATAATTAATTATAATGCTATTATTTTTATAACAACATAATAAACCGATTAATTATATCATAATTAATTTCAAAAGCAAATAAAAAACATGCTAATATTATTTTTTAAAGTTAAATAATTGACATTATATAATTTTTTTGGTATAATGTCTCAGCGTGGGTAAAAAGCAGCGGTTTTACCTTTATAAATAATATCTTAAAACGACAAGTTTAAATAGTAACCTTCGCTGCTTGATGGTGAACATTCAATTTAAGATATCTTATATAAGGTTAACCAATCGATTTACTCCAAAAATTAATATTAGGAGGAAAAGAAATGTCAAAATTTACAGGTTCAAGCTGGAAAGTATCTCGTCGTTTAGGTTATTCTATCAGTGAAACTGGTAAAGAACTTATTAAAAGAAAATACGCTCCAGGTCAACATGGTGCCAAACGCTCTAAATTAAAAGAGTATGGTCTACAATTACAAGAAAAACAAAAGGTAAGATTCACTTATGGTGTTTCTGAAAAGCAATTCGTTAAAACATTTAACGAGGCTGCAAAGCAAGAAGGAAAAACTGGTGTTAACTTCTTAAAATTATTAGAGAGCCGTCTAGATAATTTAGTTTATCGTTTAGGATTTGCTTCTACAAGAGCACAAGCAAGACAATTAGTTAACCATGGACATATCGTTGTTGATGGTAAAAAGGTAGATATACCTTCTTATAGAGTAAAACCAGGTCAAAAAATTGCAATGAAGGAAACTTCAAAAGGTTTAGCAATAGTTAAAGCTTCTTTAGAGGCCAAAATTGCTCGTCCTGAGTATGTTTCATTTGATGAAACTACAATGGTTGGTACATTCGTTAGAATCCCTGAAAGAGATGAATTTTTACCAGAAATCAAAGAGCAACTTATTGTCGAATATTATAACAGATAATAAAATTAATCCCACCGTTATATGGTGGGATTTTTTTTATATCATTTTGCTGATTTTTGAAAGCTTATTAGGTATATCAATATGCTGAGGGCATTGCTTAACACACTTATTACATCTTCTACAATTAATAGGTAGTTCTTCTGGCCTCAAGTCATTCATATCACTCTTAAACTTATCCATATCTTTATGAATGCCAAACATATTATATATTTTAAAAATTTGCGGTATATTGACTTTAAAACTACATGGCATGCAGTATCTACATCCAGTACATGGAATAAAATCATTACCCAAAATTAATTTTTTAGCCTTAGCTATTATTTTAATATCACCGTCATCAAGAGGAAGGTAATTAGTGAAAGTGTTAATGTTATCAGATAACTGATCTAGATTGGACATTCCTGATAAAATTACTTTCACTCCTTTGAAGCTTGCCACATATCTTAACGCCCAGCTAGCATCAGTCATATTAGGCCTTTTTTGCCTAAATAACTCTTTAGCATCAGGACAAACATCTGCTAGAAGCCCACCTCTTACAGGCTCCATTACAACAACGGAAATATTATGATTTACTAGCTCCTCATATTGTTTCTTTGCATCCTGCATGTCATAATCTAGGTAATTAAACTGAATTTGGGCAAAATCCCACTCTAATTCCTTTATAATAGGAATAATATTTTGGCTAGCATCATGAAATGAAAATCCTAAATGCCTTATTTTGCCTTCTTTTTTCAATTCTAATAGATAATTAAAAATATCATATTTTTTATATAATTCATACCTTTGTATATTCATCGCATGACAAAGATAAAAATCAAAATACTCAACCTGACATTTATTTAATTGTTCGTTAAAAATTTTTTTAGCATCATCTAAGCTATTACATTTCCAAATAGGTAATTTATCAGCTAATAAAAAAGTTTGACGAGGATATTTCTTTAATATTTGTCCTATAACTATTTCACTTTGCCCATCATGATATGGATAGGCGGTATCAAAGTAATTAATGCCATTTCGGTAAGCATAATCTATCATTTGTTCAGTTTTAGCAATGTCAATTTCTCCACTAACAAGCTTTGGTAGTCTCATACAGCCCATACCTAGTAAGGAGACCTCTTGATTTTTAATCATTCTTTTTTGCATAATATTCACTTCCTGTATCGATATTTACAATATGATATTAGTTCAATTTAAAGACAAAGTCAATATATCAAAATATTTAAGAAGTTAAAAATTGTTAGATAAAACTTACACAACCATAATATATACTATAAGCTAGCTTTTTTTGATAAAAATAATCTTTTAAAAGATTTGCCTCGGTTAGATTAGATAAAAATCCACATTCTACTAATACCATTGGAATTGTCACCTTATTTAATATATAAATGTTATTTCTTTTAGATATTGAACGCTCTGTATTATTTAAATAATATTTTAAACTATTTTGGATACTTAAGGCTAAAGCTTTATTAATGTTATTGTTGTCATTATAAAAAACTTGAGCTCCTTTATAAGTTGCTAAAGAAAATACATTTTGATGAATAGAAATACATAAAAGATTATTTTTATTGTTAATTAGACTAATTCTCTTATTCATATCCTCTTTTTTTATAAATTTACCATCACATAAATCATCATCATTATCTCTAGTTAAAACCACCTCATATCCATTTTCCTCAAATACTTCTTTTAAAACTAAGGATATTTCTAAATTTAACTTAGCCTCATTTATATTATTCGCTGTAGCCCCTCCATCACGACCACCATGTCCTGGATCTATTATAATTCTTTTATTGATGGTTTGAGCATCAAATGATATCACTAAAGAAAATAGACAAATTATTAAAGAACATACTATTCCTATCTTTTTAATAATCATCACCTAATATATTTTATTAGCATAGAACAAAATAATGATAATTTAGAACAAAATTAATTTAAAAAGAATTATTTTTAAAAAAATAACTAATTATGTTATAATTAATTTGTGGTGATAAAGCTATGATAGAATATTATAAATTATATTTACCTAAATCTAAAAGAGAAGTTAAAATAGAGGTTTCTGTTCCTAGATACCGTAATAATATATGTTTTGATACCTTATATTTATTAGATGGGCAAAATGCTTTTAAGGATTCTCATGCTGCCTTTGGTAAGTCTATTGGTGCAACTAAAGCACTTGGATTTGCAGCAAGAGAAATGAACAAAAGAATTTTAGGAGTAGCCATTTATAACAGTGGTAGCGACTTAGGAAGATTAAATGAATATTCCCCTTTTGAAATAGATAATCCCGCTGATGATGATTGGTTTAGGCATGATGTAGAAAATTGCCATAATTTTTGTGATGACTTTATAAACACTATCATTCCCTTTATCGAAAAAAAATATAATGTTTACAAGGAAAAAGAGCATAGATTTATATATGGATCATCTTTAGCTGCTACTACAGCCATTTATATCAGCTTGGCTTATCAAAATTCCTTTGGATATGTTGGAGCCTTCTCGACAGCTTCATTTTTATTTGAAAAGAAATTTTTGAATTTTATAGATCAGAAGGTTAATCAAAGTATAAATATATTCTTATATGTTGGTAAAAATGAAACATCAGACGATGTTTACGATCAATCTCTATATCTAAATTCTAATTATAAAATCTACGATTTATTAATTTCAAAAAAAATTAACACAAGACTAGTAATTGATTGTAAAGGAAAACACAATGAAGCAACTTGGGAAAAGCACCTATTAGACTTTATAAATTTCATTTATTATAAGGATATAATTTTCAGTTAAAATTAAAAAGACCATGAACGCTAACTTATAAAGTTAGCAAGTTCACGGTCTTTTATTTATTAAATGAACATGCAAACTAACGAAAATACAGTCAGTAAAACTACACAAACAACGAAAATCAAAGTCCCTAATAATGCCTTTTTAGCAGAATTAGGTTTTTCATGTTTCCAACAAAAAAATAAAATTATGCCTAAAATAGGAAATAAAAACGTTAATATAGAAATGTAACCACCTACATTATCGTTAGTGTTAAAATCATTTTCAAATTTTAATTTTTCGCCACAATATGGACAATATGTAGAATTATTATCAACACTACTTCCACATTTCTTACAAAACATTTTTCAAGCCTCACTTTAAATCATTTAGTATTTCTTTTGCAAATTCTCTACCACAGCGCATAGCTTCTACAACGGTTTTGGCACCTAGTAAAATATCGCCACCTGTATAGATACCATCAACTGTTGTTTTTAAACCATCAGCACAAATATAATTATGATCAGTTGCTATAACACCTTCATTAAAAATATTCTCAGGAATTTGTCCTATGGCAGAAATGATATTATCACATTCTATTGTAATAAATTCATTAGTTCCAACTGGTCTTCTTCTTCCCGATTCATCAGGCTCACCTAGTCTCATAACCTCACATTTTATAGCCGTAACATGGCTATCACCAATTACCTCAACAGGATTATTCAAAAATTTAAACTCTACCCCTTCTTGTTGAGCTTCAGCTATTTCATGCTTTGTGGCTGGTGCCTCTTCCAAGCTCCTTCTATATGCTATTATAACCTTTTTGGCTCCTAAACGAACAGCACTTCTTGCTGCATCCATTGCAACATTTCCAGCTCCTACAACAACTACTACATCACCAATTATAGGTAAACTCCCTTTATTTAGTTTAATATTATAGTTAATTTGCTTTAAAAAGTCTAAAGCATCATAAACACCATCTAGATTTTCATTTTTAATGCCAAGCTTTCTTACTTTAGTAAGTCCTATACCTATAAAAATAGCATCATAATCCTTTTTCATAGCAACTATATCTGATTCTAAAAGTTTGGTATTATAATGAAACTTACAACCTAATTTTTTTAAATCATCAACAACCCTTAAAACATCATTATAGGACAATCTATATGAAGGGATACCATATGTCATAACTCCTCCAGCAACGGCTTCTTGTTCATATACATCTACATCAACACCACCGATTAACAATTCTTTAGCTGCTGATAAGCCAGCTGGACCAGAGCCAATAATAGCAACCATTTTTCCAATTTTAGGAGCAGCACTTTCTAAATAATGAGTTTTAGTTTGTATATATCTTTCTAACTTTCCGACCTGAATAGGTTTATTTTTTTTATTCAAGATACAATGACCAACACATTGATTTTCATGAGGACATACGATAGAACAAATATTAGATAAGCTTGAACATCCAGCAATAATCTTACTAGCATTATCTAAATTATTTTGCTTAATTTGAAAAATAAAATCCCTTATTTTCATATTTGTTGGACAACCTTTTTCACACATTGGAACCTTGCATGATAAACAACGATTAGCTTCTAAAATAGCTTCATCATCATTATAATCACAAGGTGTTAACCATTTATTTTCCATATTAATCTCCTTTATATGCATTTTTTATAAGCATTGCATCACACAAAGCAATAGCCAAACAAGACTCTAAAACAACCATTGCACGAAGAATTATAGCACTATCATGGCGACCTGTTATAACTAATGGTTCTACTTTATTGTCGTTAAAATTAAATGTATTCTGACTTATAGCTATAGATGGTGTTGGCTTAACAAATACCTTAATTTCTATATCATTACCATTAGAAATGCCACCATTAATTCCACCATTATTATTAGTACTTGTATGACCATCTTTATCTATAATTAAATCATTGTAGCTACTACCTGTTAAATTTGCACCCTTAAAGCCAATGCCAAATTCAACACCCTTTACTCCTCCTACAGAAAAAAGTAGGTGAGAGATTGTAGATTCTAAGGAATCAAAATATGGCTCTCCTAATCCAGCTTCAACATTAGAGGCTTTAAGACTTACTATGCCACCAACACTATCATTAGCTTTAATTGCGGCATCTAAGATTGTATTAAATTCCTTAGGATCTTCACATCCTCCCAAATTAATTAGTTTTGTAGAAAACTTGACATTTTTAAGCATCTTTTTAGCAACAACGCCAGCACTTACTAATCCTAATGTCAATCTAGCAGAGAAATGACCTCCACCTCGATAATCATTAAAACCATTATACTTTAATTTGGCCGTATAATCAGCATGTGATGGACGAGGATGACTAACTAAATTAGAATAGTCTTTGCTCTTAGTATTTTGATTTAAAAATCTTAATAAAATCGGAGCTCCTGTAGTATAGCCATTAAAAACACCTGATTCAATAATTATTTCATCAGTTTCAATTCTAGGAGTTGTCCCCTTTCCTCCTGATTTTCTTCTTAATAAATCAGCTGTAAAATCAGCGCTTGATAAAGGAATACCTGGCTTTACTCCATCTAATATAACACCTACACTATTACCATGACTTTCTCCGTAAATACTTATTTGAAATAATCTTCCAAAATGATTCATATTTTCATCTCAATTCTTTTTAATAATTTTGAAATTGGCTCATCATATGCCTTTTTTTGCCAAATTTCTTCAGCTTTAATTGCTTGACCAACAAGCATAAATAATCCATCCATATTTGAATTAGCATCTTTAAGCAGTTGGGTTTGACGTGGATTAAAGATAATATCTAAAACGTATTTGGCTTTTTTAGTTATCTCCTTTTTTAACGGTGATACTCCCATATTTGGATACATTCCAACAGGAGTGGTATTAACAATAACATCAATATTTCTGTGTTCAAGTTCTAAATAAGTAATTACATTTTCTTTATCACTATTACTTCTTGAAACAAAATAGACATTTGCCCCTAAATCTAGACAAGCTTTACTAACGGCCAAAGAAGCTCCACCTGTCCCTAAAATATAACAATCCTTACCTTTTAAATCTACATTATAATAAAGTAATTCATTATAAAATCCATAATAGTCCGTATTATAACCTATCGTTTTACCATTTTCATAAACAATGGTATTAACACTACCTATATGTAAAGCTTCATCAGAAATTTCATCTAAATATTTCATAATTTCCTTCTTATAAGGTATTGTTACATTATAGCCATTATATTCGCCACTTTTAAGTTTATCTATAGCCGTCTTTAGTTGATTTTTTTCTAATTCTAAAAGTTCATAGGTAGCATCTATTCCCATATCTTTTAAGATTTCTTCATGAATAACAGAAGAGTAGCTATGTGATAATTTTTCTCCTAGCAAAGCATATTTTTTCATTTTTTTATAAGGTCCTTTTGATAATCTTTAGAAATTGAAAGCATAGCCTCTAAAAAGGGCAAATAATATTTTTCTAAATTTACATCATTTAAAGCTTTCAAATTTTTTTGTTTTAATTCCGCTTCTCTTTTTTCATCTAAAATTGGAAGATTATGCTCTAACTTATAATCTGCTACCATTTTGGCTGCTGCCATTCTTTTTTTAAAAAGTTCCATCATTTTAATATCAACATCATTAATAATTTCTCTTGCTTGTTCTAAATTATTTTTCATATTCAACATCTCCACCAATAGACTCAAATACTTCCCAGAAATTTGGGTATGATTTACTAACACATTCTGCGTTTATAATTTTTAACGGCTTTTTGCATCTTGTAGATGCCATAGCTAATGCCATAGCTACTCTATGATCGTTATGAGAATCTACAACACCACCCTCAAAAAATTCAACTCCCTTAAAAGTCATTCCATCAGGCTTTTCAAAAACATTAGCCCCAATCTTATTAAGTTCATCTTTCATGCATGTAATACGATCACACTCTTTAATTCTTAATCGTGAAGCATTGATAAATTCTGTAGTCCCATGTGATAGGCTCGCTAAAACACTCAAGGCTGGACCTAAATCTGGTGACTGGGCAAAATCAATTGTACATCCACAAGTTTTTGTGTGACTAGCCTTAATAGTATCATTTTGAAAATCAATTTTTCCACCAAAGGCTTTGATATCTTCTAAAATTTTTTTATCACCTTGATGAGAATTAGGATTCATTGCATGAAGAGTGATATCACTACCCAAAGTTGCTGCCACTAGGAAAAAAGCTGATTGAGAAAAATCACCCTCAATTTGATAATTTGTTGGCATAAATTTTTGATTACCTTTAATATAAAATGTTTTGTATTCATTATTATCTATGCAAATACCAAATTTTTTTAGAATATCTAACGTCAAGTCTACATACCCTTTTGATTCTAATGGCGTAGTAATATTAATTATACTATCTCCATCTAATAAAGGTAGGGCATATAGTAATCCTGTTATAAACTGCGATGAAATATCACCTCTTATATTAAATTCTCCTGGCTTAATTCCTCCATTTACAGTAAGTGGAAGGTAATCATCACCTTTTGTATATTCAATTTTTTGCTTATCAAAAATTTCAAAGTAAGTATCTAATGGCCTTTTAACCAAATTATTTTTACCGGTAAAGGTTATAGGCTCGCTATTAACTAAAGCAATAGGAATCATAAATCGAATAGTTGATCCTGATTCATTAGCATCAATAATATTATTAATTCTTTTAACCTCACTACCAGTAATAATAAGTGAATCCTTTTGTTCAATAATATGACTACCACAGGCTCTCATAGCTTCTATGGTAGCAATAATATCTTTAGAATACATTACATTAGATATTACGCTTGTACCACAGGCCAATGATGCTGCTATAATCGCCCTATGAGATAAGCTTTTAGAAGGTGGAATAATAACATCCCCTTTAAGCATTTTAGGTCTAATTAAAACATTCATAATACTTCTCCTTTAATTCTTTTTCACTAAGCTTAACTATTTTAGAGGAACCTAATTCAGTTAGAAAAATAAAATTAATAGTCCCAGCAATATTTTTCTTATCAAATAAAACATCTTTTAAATAATCTTTATAGTTATACTCCTTTGTAGGTAAATTATAAATTTTTAAAATGTTTTTTATTGTATCATAACATTCTTTGTTAGTTATATTTAAATCTATCCCCATATCTATAGCCATCAGCATACCAATTGCCACTGCTTCCCCATGCTTATAATTATATTTAAGCTCAATTGCATGTCCAAATGTGTGTCCAAAATTAAGAGTCATTCTTTCATTCAAATCAAATTCATCTAATTCAACTACTCTTTTTTTGACACTCAAGCTTTCAAAAATTATATTTTCATCAATTTCTGGTTTAGTTTTTAATAAATCTAACAATTTTTTATTTCCGATAGCACCATGCTTAATTAATTCTCCCATACCATTATTAAATTCTCTTTCATCTAATGTTTTTAATGTTAAAGGATCAATAATGACTCTAATTGGTTGCTTAAAGGCTCCAATTATATTTTTACGATTATAAAAATCTATGCCTGTTTTTCCTCCAATTGATGAATCCATCTGGCTTAAAAGTGAAGTTGGTATAGATAAATATGGAATACCACGGTATAACGTTGCTGCTACAAACCCACATAAGTCGCCAATAACTCCTCCACCTAAAGCTATTAACAAATTGTTTCTTTTTATATTTTTATCAATTAGCTTATTACAAACATCTATATATGTTGTAATACTTTTACTCTTCTCACCATGGGGAATAATTACATAATCAACAGCAAAATCACATTCTAAAGATTTTATAATTGTGTCTAAATATATCGGTGCCACAACATCATCAGTTAAAATATAAATATTTTTATTATTGTACACTTCCTTAACGTATCGGTTAATTTCTTTAAGACTATCATTTTGAATAATAATTTTATAAGATCCACCTTTTACATTTATTTCTAATTCTCTCATTTTTCCATACCTCTTCTAATCTTTGTGGAAGATTTAAATAGCTCCTTTAAAGCTTGCTTATCATTATTGGCTAATGCATCCTTTAGTAAATCTAGCTCATATTCAAATGACTTAATATGCTCAAGTAAAAAATCTTTGTTTTCTAAAAATAGTTCACACCATAAATCCTCATTTATCATTGCGATTCTTGTTAAATCACGATATGAATCACCAATATAATTTTTTGTATCACTATCATGGTCACTATTTACTAACGAAACAGCAATTGCGTGAGTTAATTGACTGGTAAACCCTATCATTTTATCATGCTTTAAATAGGATATAGAAGTTATTCTTACAAAGCCTAAATCACTTCCTAATTTTTTTATTACATCAACTACCTCTTTAGGTGTATTTTCTAATGGTGTAATCAAAAAATTGGCAACCTCAAATATACATTCTGAAGAAAATTTAATTCCAATTTTTTCTCTACCAGCCATAGGATGATGTGAACAATAAATAGCTGGCATAGCTATTTTGGTAGCCTCATTAATAAAAGATGATTTAACACCACATATATCAGTTATTATTTGTTTTTCATTAAAATATGTATGATACTTTTCTAAAAAATTTAAAATAGCTTGTGGATAAATACATAAAATTATCAAATCCGCTTTAATAATTAATTCTTCTATTGGAGTTACATTATTAATAATATATTTATGCTCATAGGCATAAATAATAGCATTATCGTTTACATCAAAGCCATATACTTTATAGTCCTTCTTAATAAGCCTTTGTGCATATGCACCACCCATTAATCCCAAACCTACAATTAATACATTCATACAATCACCCATCTCTTAACCAATTTTATAAGACAAATTCCGTCTTTTTATATATAAAAATATGTAATAATATCATTTCTATGTAAAAATGATTATATTGTATTAATAATAACATATTTTATACTTTTTAACAAATGAAATTTATCTATTTTACAATATATCCTATGGCGATTGTATTAACACCAACTTTGATTCCAACTCCTGGGGCAATAGGGACAATTTTAAGTCTTTTAAATTTTATATTGCTTTTGATCAATTCCTCTTCAATTATATTTATGTATCTAGTAGTTTTATCTGTATACATTAAAAAAGGGATAATTTCTGCCTCATCTATTTTATTTTTTAATTCTTCAATTACAAAATCTAGTGGCAGCATTTTAGATGTATTTACAGTTTCAAGCTTACCATTAGTTAATTTTAAAAGCTTGCCTTTTTTATACTTTTTCAAAAAAGATTTACTCATTTCATTGATTTTTTCATATTTGTAAAAATATATTTTTTGATTGTTTTTTAAAAATTCTAAATGACTTAAAATATCATCTAAAGCTTCTTCACTTAAAAGTAAATTAGAAGCTTCTGTAGCCATATAACTTAAAGGATATCCACAACTTTCAGAATCAAAAATTACATATTTTATATCCTTATGTTCTGACATAGCTATAGAAATGGAAATATATAAGTCACTAAATATATTTGCAGATAATAAAAATAAAACTTGTTGATAGCCTTGAGCCTTAACCTCATTTATATATTCCAAAATTTTAGTATAATTTTGAAATACTGGGGTAACCTTAACATATTTATCCATTCTAATTCTATTATAAAAAGCTTCAATATTAACATCAATATAATCCTCATACATTTCATTATCACTAACTTTTAGTATTACTGGTATAGATGAAATCATTTCATTATGAGGTAAATAATCTATACTAGAATTACTACATACAAATATTTTTGTTTTCATATAAAACATCGATAATTAAAATAATTATACTTCTCCTTTTTATAGACTTATGTAATTTAAATTATATCATATCAGTGAATTTAAAAAAAGGACAAAGCTTAATAACGATAAAAAAGCCCACTTTTACTTACCATAAAAGCGGACTAAATAGTTAAGTAAAATACCAATATAGGTGGTTAATATCTTTTATACCAAAATAGGTTGGTTAA
>ERZ1643246.2526-NODE-2526-length-17174-cov-40.900228_pt1 | contig 17174 bp, 12 predicted proteins | sample MGYA00579265_ERZ1643246 | MGnify/ENA primary metagenome ERZ1643246 (study PRJEB29033, sample SAMEA4952261) | chicken gut metagenome | biome: Broiler Chicken; feature: Gastrointestinal Tract; material: Caecum | place: Ireland | collected 2018 | study: Broiler...
GTTTCTTATCAAAGAAGAATTTTTCCCATAGACACAGAAAATTTTACGCCCTCGATTATGATATTTTGATGAAGCCGACAATGGAGCTTTCAGAAGATTTTTAAGTGGAAAAATGTTCAGGCTGATGTGTTTACGCTGGCCGTTCCGGTACAGCCAGATCACTGTCCGGCCTTCTGGAAAGCGATCCTTTCGCTTCCGTCCTCCGTGAAGATGATCCCACACCGTGTGAAACCGTTCTTTTCAAGAACGTGCTGCATAATATGGTTATCCTTATGAGTGTCGATCTTAAGATTCCCGCACTGTCTGAAAGCCCAGTCCAGACAGAAGCCAGCGGTTCCTTTAACCGTTCCGTCTGAGGTGATGCGGTGGACGGCTCCGTAGGGGAGTTCATTGAGCCACTGTCCGCTGAAGATCCTGGCGTATGTAGGATCATCGCCTTCTTTATAGTAAAAAACGGCAATTATATTTCCATGCTCTTCGCAGACATAACTGTTCCCGGCGCTGATATCCCTGAGGATGAGATCTTCTTGGGGATATGAGGTTCCCCACTGGGAAGGATTGCCGTGAGCTGCCATAAAGGAGCGGGCATTTTCATAGAGGCGCATGACATGCGCCCCTTCTTCAGGTTTTGTTTTTCTTATTTCCATATTTTGCTCTCCAATCTCTATAATTTAATTACATAATATACGGCTTTTATTATACTTATTCTGCCTTGTCTGTTCAACTGCCTGTGGCAGGAGAAACCGGTTGAACAGTAAAATTGATATTGTTATAATATTTGGCAGAGAGAAACTGATCGGAGGACAGTGTGATGGAGGAACAAAGGAAAAGAAAGCTTCTGGTCGTGGAGGATGAGATCTATTTGCAGAGGCAGATCAAGGCGATGCTGACGGAGCGCGGCTATGAGGTTGAGACGGCGTCGAGCCGGGCGGAGGCAGTCCAGTATATTTTAAATGATACCGGGATCAGTCTGTACCTTCTGGACATCTGGCTGCCGGACGGGGACGGGTTCGATTTGTGCCATCTGATCCGCCAGAAGAATATGAAGCCGGTCATTTTCCTGACCGCCTGCGACGACGAAGAATCTGTGGTAAAGGGACTGGACCTGGGAGGAGACGACTATGTGTCAAAGCCGTTCCGGACGGCGGAACTGCTCTCGCGGATCCAGGCAAACTTAAGAAGAAACGAAAATCCGCAGTCCGCTGTGATGAAGAGTGGACAGATCCGAGTGGATACGCATGCCAGTACAGTACAGAAGGATGGAAGCGAAGTCAGCTTAAGCTCGATTGAGTACCGGCTGCTGGTCGTCCTGATGGAGAATCCAGGGCGGATCGTCAGGCGGGAGAGCCTGATGGAGAGGCTGTGGGACGCCTGGGGGCAGGAGATCGAGGACAATACTCTCTCTGTGAATATCAGCAGGCTGCGGAGGAAGATCGGCTCTGAGTATATTGAGACGATCCGTGGTTTCGGCTACCGGTTCGCTAAACCGGTGGAGAGGTGTCTGGGGTAAAAGGGTGGACAGTATGAAGAAGTATAAACGCATGAGAAGGCTGATCCCGGCGGCTTTTGCAGTGATCCTCCTGCTCATGGCTGCCGGAACCTGTTTCTTTGCATGGAGTGTGAGGCAGGACTTTGAGAGCGGCATTAAGAGTATGATCGGAGAGCTGTATGAGGAGGATCCGCAGAGTGCGGAGCAGATGATGAACTGGCTGTTCGAGGGAGAGCGGGATGCCTCGGCAGGGAAAGGGCAGGAGGCGCTGACTGCAATGGGATATACAGAGAAGGGAACAGAGTATCTTTATGAACAGAGCAGGATATATACCTTCAGTGTGGGGATGATCTGTGCTGAGATCCTGGCGGGCGCAGCCCTGCTGATCCTGTTCCTGCGGATGGAGCGTCTCAGAGAGGAGAGAGAGGAAGATCTGGTGCGGCGGATCCGGAGCGGCGATATGGCTCCGGAGACCGGCAGCGAAGGACAGCCGGAGAAACCGGCGGATGGCGGAGCACAGTCCGGCGGGGCGGCTCAGGGAGAGCAGCAGCCAGGAAGTCCCCGGTACGCTCCGACGCAGTCGGAGGAACCGGAGCAGGCGCTGGAGTATGAGATTGCGAAGCTGTTTGAGCGTCTGGAGGCGGAGGAACATTACCTGCAGGAAAAGAATCTCATGACCCAGAACTTTATAGAGAATATCGCACATCAGATCAAGACTCCGTTGAGCTGTATCTCCATTTCCCAGGAGCGGATCCTGGAAAGCACGGAGGGAGAAGCGCGGGAGCTGGCGCGGCAGAGCCTGAGATACACGGATGAGATCGGAAAGCTGATGAAGAGACTTCTGGATATCGGGCGCCTGGAGGCAGGAAAGGTCATCTGGCACAGGGAGATGTTCCGAATGGCGGATCTTCTGGAGGACTGCGCCGCTTCTCTCGAGAATGGAACGGAGAGAATCCGGGTCACAGGGGACAGAGATGCAGAGTACTACGGGGATTATGAGTGGCTCAAGGAAGCTTTTTCAAATATCCTGAAGAACTGTCTGGAGCACGATCCCGGCGGAGAGAAGATCATCGTTTCGCTGACCCGGAGCAGGGAGGGCGTCAAGATCGTGATCCGGGATCACGGGACTGGGATCTCGGAGAAGGATCTCCCCTATATATTTGACAGGTTCTATCTTCCGGAAAAAACAGGGACGTTGCACGTGGGGATCGGCCTGAATCTGGCAAGACTGGTTGTCGAGCAGCACTTCGGCTCAGTCACAGCGAGAAATGCAGAGGGAGGCGGCGCGGAGTTTACCGTCATACTCCCGGCGTATTCTATCATGAAGACAGAGAGGATTTGAGCAGGACAGGCTTATCCTCCCTGTCTTTTTCTATGGGTCTGTCTTTTCTATGGAAGGATTCAGAACAGGAAATCGTCTGTTCCCGGATAAAATGATGTTTCCTGTCACCTTCCTGTAAGGTTCGGAGGATATAATAAGGCTGTAAATAAGAAAAACGGGGAAAGGCATGAGATTTGAGTGTCTGTATCCTGATGGTCATCGCGTTTCTGATCAGTACAGCTGTGGGCATCAGGTCAATGGAGAAAGGAGAGTCGAGAGTATGAGTGCAGTTCTGGTGACGAAAGGAATTTCGAAGACGTATGGCAATGAAAAGGTAAAGGTCCGCGCACTGCGATCCTGCAGCATGGCGATAGAAAAGGGAGAGTTCGTCGCGATCGTGGGGAAGAGCGGTTCGGGAAAATCCACCCTGCTGCGCATCCTCGGGACGCTGGAGCCGCCGGATGAGGGGCAGGTATTCCTGGAGGGAAAGGAGATCTCGGGACTTTCAGATAAGAAGCTCTCGAGGCTTAGGAGACGGAGAATCGGATTTGTCTACCAGGATTACAGCCTGTTCCCGGAGTTTACGGCGTATGAGAATATCGCCATGCCATTCCATCTGGACGGGCGGAAGGAGAACAAAAACTACATCAAGGAATTGATGAACACACTTGGCATCTATCAGTGCAGGGACAAGTTCCCGTCGGAGATGTCGGGCGGCGAGCAGCAGAGAGTGGCAATTGCGAGAGGAATGTGCGTGTCCCCGGCGATCATCCTTGCGGACGAGCCGACGGGCAATCTGGACGCGGAGAACGCAGAGGAAGTCGCTATGCTCATGAGCAAAGCGTCAAGGCTCTATCAGCAGACGATCATCATGGTGACCCATGACGGGCAGATGGCGGATTACGCGGACCGGATCCTGTATATCAGGGATGGAAGAGTACGGGAGCGGACGGAGGAATAGACCGGATGCTGATGGAGAGGAGGCGGAAATATGTTTTTTCAGATGATGATGAAGAGCATAAGGCGGAGAAAGCGGGAGCTGCGCTATGTCTCTGCCGTGACATTTATCGCGGTCCTGTTTCTGACATCGGTGAGTGTGTTCCAGAATACGATGGATCAGTACGTGACAGTGACGAATTATGAGAACTACGGGGAGTGGATCCTGTCATCGGTTGAGGATCCCGGCAGCCGGGAAGTGACATTCCGGGACCTGGAGCATCCGTATTTTTCAAAAACAGGGATCTGCAGGACCGGACCGGGAATATTGGATGCGGACGGGGAAGACAGCAATTTGAGCATAGGGACACTGGATGAAGCGCTGATGGATATAGGAAATATTTCCATGTACGAAGGCCGTATGCCGGAAAAAGACAGTGAGATCGCCATGGATCTTCCCTCCCTTGCCGCATTGGGATACAGCTATGAAGTGGGGCAGACGGTGACCGTGACCACAGTGATCTATCCGGATACGGAAACCCCGGAGGCAGCCGGGAGCGGGCCGGCAGGCGACGGCGGGGAAGAAGAGACCCTGGCAGAAGCGGTTCCGGCAGGAGACGCCGCGGCAGAAGAAGCTTCGGCAGAAGACGTCCCGGCGAAAGACGCGGAACTGCAGGGGGAGAGAATCACGAAGGATTTTGTGCTGACGGGAACGATCAAAAGCTTTGCATCCAACTGGGCGCATGACGAAAGGTATCCCCTTCCGAACTGCATCGTGACGGAGAGGGCGCTGGAAGCAATGGGAGGCGCTGACTACACCACGCATTTCTATCAGCTGGACCAAAGGTATGAAGATATCAATACAGAGGTGTTTGCCGGGTCTTTCTTGGATGAAAAAAGCGCCTGCACCTATAACAGTTACGTTTATCGCAGCCGCGTGTGGGGATCGGAAGAGATGTTTACAGCAGTCAGGGTGGTCCTGCTTGTGATCACAGCGCTGGCGGTCGGATATCTGCTTCTTTCGTATGGGGCAGGACGGAGAAAATGGTATTATCAATACAGGACCGTAGGCGCGGAAAAGTCGCAGATCAGGACAATGATCCTGCTGGAAGGCGTATATGGCGTATTCCCGTGGGCTCTGCTCGCACAGATCATCCCACATCCCGCTGCTGCAGGAATCTGTCTGGCTGTGTCAAAGCTCAGGGGACTGCCGTTCTTCTATGAGTTTCATGCCGGGGAGGCATTTCTGCAGGCTGGAGTCATATTCGGCATCTTACTGCTCACAATACTGGGCATGTGGCTGAGGAGCAGCGACAAGGTTCTGGTGAGAAACACACAGGAGGTCACGGAAAACCAGAGAAAGCGGCTGCGCAGATGCGGAAAAGGAAGCCCTCTGAAGAGTTTCTATAAGAGGCAGAGAAAGATGTATCCGCTGCGCCAGGCAGTGAGGACATTGTTTGCCGTGAGCGTGTGTACGGTACTTATCGTCACATGCAATGAGATATACAGCTCAGTGAAACGATATCAATTGGTACGTGATTGGAGAAGTGACTTTTCTGCGGCAAAAAGAGTGGACTACAGCTATGAAGGCCTTGCGTATTCAAATGGAGAGCCGGTAAAGAGTCCGGAGGAAAAGACAGTTGCGGATATGTATGACGGGATCAGCGCGGAGGGCAGTGCGAAGCTGCAGAGTCTGATCGGGATCAGCAGACTGGATATGGGGATCGGTGATGAGCTTCACAGACTGATGTGGGACGGGAGAGAAGACAGCGAGATCGTTCGGGACCAAAACGGACCGGCAGGAATCGGAGCTGATGAACTGATGGAATATTTCCGTTTCTATGAAAACTATGAAGATGCGGCGGAGAAGCTTAATTTTCAGGCGGAAGGAAAAGCTTTCGATGCAGAGGCGTTTGACCGCGGCGAACAGATCATTCTGACAACAGGCCGGTATGAGATCATGTGGGAGAATGGAGATATTCTAAGCGGCGGAGAGCGCAGATTTGTGAGGGAGACAGGGATCACAGAGGGGCAGCAGCTTACGATCGAAGGGCGGGAGTCAGATGGGAAGATTTCTGTAACGGTCGGGGCAGTCGTGGAGGAACCGGAAGAAGGTTCTACGGAGCTGCAGGATGTATTTTCCTATATTCCCTACGGAGTGATCGGTTCCCACGCTCTTGCAGAACGTCTTGCCGAGGCGGACGGAAGATCGGGAGACCTGGCGGCGAACACGGTGAGAGTCTGGCTGAACAGCCAGGCGTCATTCGAGGCGACGGAAAAGAGCATGGCAGAACTGTTTACAGATGAGGGGATGGATTACTATTCAAGCCGTGAAGACATCGTCAGAGAATGGAATAATATGATCAATAATCTCAGTATATACGGCGTCTTCGGGTGCGTGATCCTGGCGGTCTATCTGGTGCTGGAGCTGAATTTTAATAAGAGCCAGAGCTTTTCTATCAGGCGGGAGTACAGGCTGCTCAGGCGGATGGGACTGGAACGGCGGTCTTTCTCCAGGATGACGCTGGTATACAAGGCGAAGCAGGCAGTATGGCTGCTCTTTGCGGTACCCGCCGCCTATGGGATCATGTTCGCAGGCTCATACTATGAGGCGCTGAAAGAGGTGGAATGGAGCATGAGCCAGGGGCATATGAGCAGTGTATGGTCTACATTTCTTCAGGAATATACACCGGAACCGGGATGGATGGCGGCGGAATATGTACTCAGAGATTCTTACTGGGGCTGTACGCTGGCAGCGGTGCTCCTGACAGCATTTATCCTGATCCTGGGAGGCAGGATGATGATCCGGATGCTGCAGAAAGACGAGGACGAAAAACAAAAGCGGATCAAAAAGCATGGCGGAAAGAGCGGGCGAAAGCTCAAATTGTCCGCGTAATGGATCTGAATAACGGGACGGCGGCGCCGGCAGACAATCGTATCCTCCTGCCGGCGCCGTTTATTGGAGGCACAAAAGCGGAAGAGAGGGGCAGGATGAGACCCTGGCGGTATCTTATACTCCGGGAATGTGCCTTTTGGTACTTCTGCCGGTCGGCTTAAGCGGGGGGCGTCTGCAGGAGTCCGGTCTGCTTTTTATAGTTCTTTGTATTTTTACAGATACAATATGTAGTTGAAAATGTCGCATTTTGTACAAAATTGAGTACAAGGGCATTTGTGATAACGATTATCAATATAGGGCTTGTCTTTTTTTTAACACGATGATATACTAGCGCATGTAAGAGATCAGAGAGAATCTGGTGCTCGAGATTTATTCAGATACAGGATTTCATGAAGGAGGTTTTTAACGAATGGCAAAAGTAAATTTTGACCAGTGGGCAGATTTCAAGGGACATCTCTGGAAAGAGGAAGTCAATGTCCGTGATTTCATCCAGCACAACTATACTCAGTATGACGGAGATGAGTCTTTCCTTGCAGGCCCGACAGAAGCAACAAATAAACTCTGGGGCGAACTCTCCAAACTGCAGAAGGAAGAGCGTGCAAAAGGCGGCGTTCTGGATATGGAGACAGAGGTTGTTTCCGGTCTGACAGCATACGGCCCGGGATATATCAATGAGGAGATGAAGGATTTAGAGCAGGTTGTCGGTCTTCAGACAGACAAGCCGCTGAAGAGAGCATTTATGCCGTACGGCGGAATCAAGATGGCTGAGCAGGCTTGTACGACATACGGATATACACCGAGTAAAAAACTGCATGAAATCTTTACAAAATATCATAAGACACATAACCAGGCGGTATTTGATATCTATACTCCTGAGATGAAGAAGGCACGTCACAACAAGATCATCACAGGTCTTCCGGATACATACGGAAGAGGACGTATCGTAGGCGACTACCGCCGCGTAGCTCTCTACGGTATTGACTACCTGATCGAGCAGAAGCAGTCTGATTTTGTTGAGTATGAGAGACACGGAATGAAGGGAACAGATTTCCGTCTCCGCGAAGAGATCGCTGATCAGATCCGCGCGCTCAACGGAATGAAGGAGATGGCAGAGTCTTACGGTTATGATATCTCCAAGCCGGCGACAAACGCAAAAGAGGCTGTTCAGTGGCTGTACTTCGGATACCTTGCAGCGATCAAGACACAGAACGGAGCTGCAATGAGTGTCGGACGTATTTCCACATTCCTTGACATTTATATCCAGAGAGACCTGGAGAAGGGTATCCTGACAGAGGAGCAGGCTCAGGAGCTCATCGACCACATGGTAATGAAGTTCAGAATGGTGAAGTTCGCGAGAATCCCGTCTTACAACGAACTGTTCTCCGGAGACCCGGTATGGGCTACACTGGAGATGGCAGGAATCGGAATGGACGGACGCCACATGGTAACAAAGAACGATTACCGTTTCCTCCACACACTGGAGAACATGGGACCGTCACCGGAGCCGAACCTGACAGTTCTGTACTCCTCACACCTGCCGGAGAACTTCAAGAAATATGCGGCTTATATTTCTGTTAAGACAAGTTCCATCCAGTACGAGAACGATGATGTGATGCGTCCGGTATGGGGCGATGATTACTCTATCTGCTGCTGCGTATCCGCAACAGAGACAGGTAAGGAGATCCAGTTCTTCGGAGCACGTGCGAACCTTGCAAAATGCCTTCTGTACGCGATCAACGGCGGTGTTGACGAGAAGACAAAACAGCAGGTATCTCCGCTGTACAGACCGATCACATCCGAGTACCTTGACTATGACGAGGTTATGGAGAAATATGACCAGATGATGGAGTGGCTGTCCAAGCTGTATGTTGATACACTGAACATGATCCACTACATGCATGATAAGTACTACTATGAGGCTGCTGAGATGGCGCTTATCGATACAAATGTAAGACGTACATTTGCTACAGGTATCGCAGGATTCTCACACGTAGTTGACTCCTTAAGCGCGATCAAGTACGCAAAGGTTAAAGTAGTCCGCGATGACGACGGCGTTGCTACAGGATTCGAGATCGAGGGAGATTTCCCGAGATATGGAAACGACGATGACCGTGCAGACGATATCGCAGTATGGCTGCTCCGCACATTCATGAGCAAGCTGAAGAAGTGCCACACATACAGAAATTCTGAGCCTACAACATCCATCCTTACGATCACATCCAACGTGGTTTACGGTAAGGCTACAGGATCTCTTCCGGACGGAAGAAAAGCAGGCGAGCCGCTGGCACCGGGAGCAAACCCGTCCTACGGCGCAGAGAAGAACGGACTTCTTGCTTCCCTCAACTCTGTTGCGAAACTGCCGTATGAGCAGGCGCTTGACGGAATCTCCAATACCCAGACGATCAGCCCGGGAGCACTGGGACATGACGACGACGAGCGCAAGAACAATCTTGTGCACGTTCTCGACGGATACTTCGATCAGGGAGCTCATCACCTGAACGTGAACGTATTCGGTACAGAGAAACTGATCGATGCGATGGAACATCCGGAGAAGGAAGAGTATGCAAACTTCACGATCCGCGTATCAGGATACGCTGTGAAGTTCATCGACCTGACAAGAGAGCAGCAGCTTGACGTAATCGCAAGAACCTGCCACGATAGAATGTAATTTTCGGGGACGTAGTGAAATTCAGTTTGACTACGTCCCTTTTTAACGGCAGCCCCGTCCCTTTTTGCAGATAGCCCTGTCCCCTTTCGAAATCTGCACAAATGTTGTGCTGATTTCAGTGTGTTTGAATGACAAAATTGTGGAAGTTTCACATAGGGGACATAGTGAATTTCAAAAAGGGACAGGGCTGTGAACAATTGGGGACGTAGTGAAATTCAATTTGACTACGTCCCGGAAGGAGAGTTTATGAACGGATATATCCATTCTACAGAGAGTTTTGGCTCGGTCGACGGGCCAGGCGTACGTTTTGTTATTTTTGTCGCAGGATGTCCGATGCGGTGCCAGTTCTGCCACAACCCGGATACCTGGAACATGCAGGTGGGGGAGCAGAAGAGCGCGGACGAGCTGCTGGCGCAGGCGCTGCGGTACAGATCCTACTGGAAGGACGGCGGCGGAATAACGGTGAGCGGGGGAGAACCTCTGCTTCAGATAGATTTCATGATCGAACTGTTTAAGAAAGCAAAGGAAAAGGGGATCAACACGACGATCGACACGAGCGGCGCGCCTTTTACACGGGAAGAGCCTTTCTTCGGAAAGTTCAATGAGCTCATGAAGTACACGGATCTGCTGCTGGTGGACATCAAGCATATTGATGATGAGCAGCACAAGATACTGACGGGACATACGAACAAGAATATCCTTGACATGGCGCAGTATCTGTCTGAGATCGGAAAGCCGGTCTGGATCAGACATGTGCTTGTGCCGGAGAGAAGCGACAAAGATGAATATCTTGAAAAGCTTTATTCGTTTATAAAGACATTAAATAATGTTGAGAAGGTGGAAGTTCTGCCGTACCATACCTTTGGCGAATATAAGTGGAAAGAGCTGGGATATGACTATCCGCTGGCAGGCATCGAACCGCCGACGAAAGAGCGGATCAAGAATGCAAATGAGATCCTGCATACCGGACAGGAATAAGAGCATGCAGAAAAAATACGCCGGGACGAAACCTGAGGCAGGTGCCGTCCCGGCGTATTTTTTTTCTGCCGGATCCTTAAAGAGCCCAGCGGACTATAGAAAAAGGGGATGGAAATAATGATCCCCGCAGGTCAGAATTCTGCTGCGTGCACCGTCCCCTCAGGGAATATAATCGTTACTCTCGTAAACTCCCCTTCGAGGGATTCAATTGTCAGCCCCAGATTCAGTCTGTCGCACAGTGTCTTTGCAAGATACAGTCCCATCCCCGTGGAAACGCCTTTTGACCGGTCTGACCCGGTAAATCCTTTCTCGAAAACACGGGGAAGATCCGAAGCACTGATCCCGCATCCGTTGTCTTCGATCACAAGAGAGACAGAAGCTGGAGTTACGTCACTGTATATGGAAAGGCGCTTCTGTAATTTGTCAAAATATTTGAGGGAGTTCTGGATGACCTGGGACAGGATAAAGGAAAGCCACTTTTCGTCCGTGAAAACAGAGAGTTTCTCTATCCGGACGTCCAGTTCCACGCCGGCATCCAGAAAATAGCGCCGGAACTTAAGTATGGAGTCGTGCACTGTGTCCTGAAGATCAAGCCGGCGGACAAAGTAGTCCTTCTCCGTATTCTCGCTTCTGGCATAATAGAGCATCTGCTCCACCAGATTGAAGATCCGGTCAGTTTCCTTTTTGAGCTCGTAATCCTTCATGTTATCAAAGGCCAGCGAGAGTGCGCTGATGGGCACTTTGATCTCGTGGGCAAAGCTCTCGATATATTCCCGGTAGTCCTGCTGTTCCGCTTCCATGTCATCCAGACGCTCAGTCATAGCCTTACAGGCTTTCTTAAGGGCGTAATAATATCCTTTGCTTTCAAGATCTCTGGGACCGGGCAGCACTTCAGAGGCATACCATGTCTCATGCAGGCTGTCTGTAAGATCCATGATCTGTTCCTGACGTTTCTGCAGCCTGCAGTAACGGAGAAGCTGAAAGAAAAGCCAGGCGCAGACGGAGATGGCTGAGAACAGGAAAAGATAGCCCTGCCGAAATCCTGCGGCGGAGAGAAGCAGGGCTGCGAGTCCGGTAAACACGATATGAAAGAGAAAATCGCATAATTTCATTTCTAAATAAATAATAAAATTCACAGCTTCCAGCCCTTTCCCCTGATATTTCCCAGCAGATGTGTGATTCCTATCTCTCTGAGCTTGTGCTTCAGCCGGGTCATGTTGACCATGAGTACATTTTCATCCAGATAGAAGCGGTCGTTCCACAGCTTTTCCAGAAGTTCTTCTTTTCCGATAACTTTTCCGCTGTTCATAAAGAAATAATACAGGATGCGGAATTCGTTCCGGGTGAGTTCTGCCTCCCTGCCACTGTACCGGATGACTGACAGGTGAAGATCCAGCGTACAGCCTTTCCGGGTGAGTTCGCGGAAATTGCCGGGATCGGTCAGCCTGAGGGCACGCCGGATCTTCTCCAGGAGGATCAGAGGATCGTAGGGTTTGGAGACAAAGTCGATGCCTCCTGCGCGGATGCTCATAAGCTCATCCGCTGAGGTGTCCCTGCTGGTGACGAAGATGACCGGCGTCCGGGTAAGTTCGCGGATCCTCCGGCAGATGTCATATCCGTTTTCATAAGGAAGATTGACGTCCAGAAGGATGAGGTCGGCGGAAAGTCCGGCAAGCTGACCGGCGAGATCTTTAAAATCATCCGGCAGGACTGTCTCATATCCGTGGCTGGTCAGCAGCCGGGACAGCTCCCTGCGTGTGGTAGTGTTGTCTTCCGCGATTGCGATCGTCATGGGAATCAGCCCTCCTTTCTTTTTATATCTAAATGCCTTTTTACAGCCCTCCGGCAGAACCCCGGCGGTGTCTGTAGAGCCCCGGTGCAGCCCGAAGAACCCCGGCGGCGCCCATAGAATCCCTGCGTTGCCAGCAGATCTTCAACGTAATCCGTACAATTCCGGTGGTATCTTATTATATCATGTTTCCTGAATATTTCTCTTAAATCCAATGTACGCGGCCAGAAAATAAATCAGGTACACAAGAAGGAAGATGCCAAGCCCTGCGAGAAAATAGAGCAGGTATGCCCAGCTGCTTTCCAGAAAGATACCGTACAACCGGTTTATTGAGGACATGCACAGAAAAGTGATGATCACCGGGTACACGACCGGCAGCCCGAACAGGATAAGGAGCTGCCTGCCGACCGTCCGATAGAGACCGGTGCTGCTGACGCCCAGCCGGCTCAGGACAGTATAGCGGTATTTGTGCCGGGAGGAGTCGCTCAGGGCCTGGACTGCCAGGATCGTGCCGGCAGTGGACAGGAAGATGAAGGCAAGATACAGACAGAGGGAGGAGACGATGGCCAGCATGCTGTTTCCTTCCTCGACTATCTGTCCGCGCACAGTGACCTTATAATTTTCGTTTGCCACATCCCCGGAGTCATCTGTGTATGTGAGGTGCCAGGACATTTCATCCACGAGCTTTTTATTAAGATCAGCAGTGGTCTCTTCCTCGGTATCTATGACCAGATGACTCTCCACCGGCTCAAGATCCTGTACATATGGATCAGGATATACAGCAACAAAACTGGTGAGACCTGTGATGCTCTGCCAGTAGCCGGTATCTGTGATCTCTTTCAGACGCAGGGACGAACCGTCCGCCAGAGTGATCTTCCGGAGTTCCCCGTCTTCCTCAAAGCACGGGAGCATCTGCCGGTCCGTGAGGATGAGATACTCGTCATCTTTCAGGCTTACAGGGGAAAGTCCTCGGAGCCTCAGAAGGTCATTGTATGTGTTCAGGCGGATGACGGTATCAAAATCTGTATTGGAACCGGGCATGCTGACAATAGGCTGAAGGTTCATTGCAGGTTCTTTATATACGTCGAAGAGGCAGGATGAGCTGACCGTATAGTCTTCCTCTATGAGAGCAGTGTAATCGTTGAAAACGTCTCTGTCCTCGGGATCGTCGTAAATCTGGATATCATAAGGCGCTTCCAGTTCCAGCAGGTAGCCGGACATCCCCTGGTTGAGATAGGAGATATTCAGGGAGAGCAGAGTCAGAACCACCAGCATGGAAAGGGTCCCCACAGTGACGCTCATGCTGCGCACCTTGGAGGAAAATGTCCTTGCGATAAAAAGGTGGCTGCCCTTGTATTTGAGCGATCTCTTCTGCAGGACCAGCGTCAGCAGCATATCACCTGCGGTGACGGAGACGCCGTAAATGCTGAGGATGAACAGGATGATCCCGAGCAGGAGCCAGTACATAATGCTTTGATCTGAGGCGCCGTTCAGATCGAACTGGGAGTTCCACACAAGAAACCCCAGGACGCCCAGGAGCAGGCTGATGCAGAAGAGGACATTCCGCTTCCGTGACGAGCGCAGCACCTTTTCCTCATTCTCTTTCTCCATATTGAGAAATCCGCGGATGGATATCCTCCCCATTTTCCGCATCATGTTCAGAAGGACGAGAAGGAAGACAACGGCAAAATATAGGAGAAGCATTCCGGCAGAAGCCGGGGCAAAAGCGATAAATATCACTTCAGGGATTCCGAAGGCTCCGACAATGATCATAGAGATGATCTGGCTGATCAGAAATCCGACGGAGAGGGAGAGAGTCAGCGCAAAGAGCTCCAGCAGAAGAATCTCTGTCAGGAACATAAGGATCACTTTCCCGCGGCGGATGCCGAGCAGGAGATACATGCCGAACTCCCGGCTCCGCTTTGTGAACATGAACTTTGTCGTATAGTTGATGAGAAAGCAGAGCACAAAGAGGATGATGACATTGATAAAGTCAAGGATCATCCGGAAAGTGTCCATCCCTTCGGACAGACCGGCTATGGCGTCCGACGAGGTGACCAGGCCGAAGGCGAACATCAGGGAGAAGGAGAGGGTGACTGTGATCAGATAGACAGCATAGTCACTTAAGCTTCTCCGCGCATTTCGAAAGGCAAGCTTATATAACATTTCCTGTGTCACCTCCCAGCAGTGTCAGGATATCCAGGATCTCAGTGAAGAATTCCTTCCGTGTCTTCGTGCCCTTCCGGCTTTCTGTAAAGATTTTCCCGTCCTTCAGAATGAGGATGCGTCCGCAGAAGGAGGCGCAGAAGGGATCGTGGGTCACCATGAGGATGGTTGCCTCCAGTTTCTCGTTGATGGAAGACATGGTTTCCAGAAGAAGGCGGGAGGACCTGGAGTCCAGGGCGCCGGTGGGTTCGTCTGCAAGGATGAGCTTCGGTTCGTTGATCAGCGCCCGCGCACAGGCACAGCGCTGCTTCTGCCCGCCGGATACCTCGCAGGGGAACTTTTCAAGAATATCGCTGATGCCAAGCCTCCCCGCGATGTCTGAGACCCGCCGGTCGATAACCTCCGGGGACGCTCCGCTTATGATCTGAGCCATGGAAATGTTTTCTCCGATGGTCAGCGTGTCAAGCAGATTGAAGTCCTGGAAGATAAATCCCAGATTCTCCCTTCGGAAATCTGCCAGATTCCGTTCGCGGACAGCAGTGATGTCCTGCCCGCCGACGAAGATGTGTCCGCTGGTAACACTGTCAATTGCGGCGATACAGTTCAAAAGTGTGGTCTTGCCGGATCCGCTGGCGCCCATGACAGCTACGAATTCTCCCTTGTCAACATGGAGGGAGATGCCGTCCACGGCTTTTGTGATATTTCCGTGATTTCCATAATATTTTTTGACATGCTCAAGCCTTAATGTCTGCTGCTCTGAGACACTCTGGCTGGACATCTTAGATTCTGAGGCTGATCGTCTCTGTGCCTGTTTCATATGCAGTTCCTTCCTTTCTCAGTGCTGCAGGCAGAAATATCCGTCCCGGGATATGGACATCTCTGCCCGGCGGAACAGATTGTTCCGGGGTTATGGTCATTATATCAGTGGGAGAGAGGTGAGTACACTTACAGTTTTGAAAGTCTCGGCGGCACATTTATCCTGCCGCCGGGGCCGGACTTCATGTTAGGACTGCCTGTTTGGGAACGGCTGAAATTTAATCCTTTATTTCGCGGGCGATTCGTTGTAAGATAATATGGTCGGCGGAAACGGAGAATAGATTTCGGATACCGTCTGGAAGATACTAATATATAAAGAGAGGAATATAGATAATGAACAAAAAGGAAATACTGGAGATACGTAAGCAGTTTACTCCGAAAAACTGTGCGATCACAAGAATCTGCGGATGCTATGTAGATCATGAGAAGAACAAGAAGATGGAGTCAAAGGATGCGTTCCTCTCTCTTCCGGAGGAAGAGGCATTCAAATATTTTGATATATTTAAGAAAACATTGTCAGGTACTGTTGGTAAAAACATGCTGAACATGGAATTTCCGCTGGATGCAGAGATGCCCGGAGGAACGCAGGAATTTCTTTTGAAACTCAGAAATAGCAGGCTTGAGGATGATATGCTCCTGGAAGAGTTCTATGACAAGGTGATCGCTACATATGAGTACGGCGAGAATTACTATATCATACTGATCCATGCCATGTATGATATACCGGGAAAATCTTCCGATGATCTGGAGATGTTCGACGCTTCAGACGAGGTGTATGAGTATCTTCTCATGAGCATCTGCCCGGTGTCTCTGTCAAAGGCGGGGCTCTGCTATAACGCGGAGGACAATCGGATCCAGGATCGGATCCGTGACTGGATCGTGGATATGCCGGACAAGGGATTCCTGTTCCCGGCGTTCAATGACAGGAGCACGGATCTTCACAGTGTACTCTATTATACGAAGAAATCCGAGGACCTGCAGCCGGAGATGATCAGTCAGCTCCTGGGCGCGCAGATGCCCATGTCCGCAGACACCCAGAAGGAGACGTTCCAGATGATCATTGAAGATACGCTGGGCGAGGAGGGCGACTACGAGACGGTCCGCAATATTCATGAGACATTAAATGATCTGATCGAGGAGCACAAGGAAGAGCCGGAGCCGCTCAAACTGGACAAGACAGATGTGAAGAAGATTTTCGAGCAGAGCGGCGTCTCAGCAGAAAAGATGGAAAACTTTGACCGGAATTATGAGGAGAATGCAGGAGAGAAGACGTCCCTTCTGGCATCCAATATTGCGGAGACAAGAAAGTTCAATATTGAGACACCGGACATTATCATCAAGGTGAACCCGGACAGGGCAGATCTTGTAGAGACGAGGATCATTGACGGGCGGCAGTGTCTGGTGATCCCGGTGGACGATCATATCGAGGTGAACGGAATCAATGTAAGGACGATGAAATGGAGTGGAGCCGGACAGCAGGCGGAAGGTACAGAGAACGGCGGAGATGAGGAAAGCGGAGTACCTTTTGACGAGGACTGAGAGAAAGGAAGACGCGCTATTTAAAAAGAAGCAGGAAAGCGGGCTTTAAAAGCCTGTTTTCCTGCCGCATACTTATTTTTACCGGCGGTGTTCCGCCGGACTTTTTTTATTCTGAGAAAGTCCGAGAAAATAATCTGAGGATACATGATAATATTCGCATAATCTGATCAGATGCCGGATCGGCAGTTCATTGGCACCGCGCTCATAGCGGGCGTACATGGTCTGAGAAGTGCCCAGATAGTCGGCGACTTCCTGCTGTGTCCGGTCGTTGTCTTCTCTTAATTCAAAAAGCAGCAGTATTAGTCTGGAACAAAGGGGGAAAGGCTATACCTGCTGCGGCAGAAAAAGTCTAAGGAAGGGTATAGAACAATGGTATTTTTACTGATATCTATGATCACACGCATGCTTTTCGTATTTTGGTTCCAATATTGTAAGATCATGTATATGATGTAAGAGCTCAGGTGACGGTAAATCCATATATGCAGGGAGTGCCAGAATGAACAGGGATTCATTTGTGGCATTTTTTTATGAGGGGCATAGTATGTCAGATGGAAGATGCCGCTGGCATCAGTATTT
>ERZ1643246.2528-NODE-2528-length-17171-cov-5.981246_pt1 | contig 17171 bp, 8 predicted proteins | sample MGYA00579265_ERZ1643246 | MGnify/ENA primary metagenome ERZ1643246 (study PRJEB29033, sample SAMEA4952261) | chicken gut metagenome | biome: Broiler Chicken; feature: Gastrointestinal Tract; material: Caecum | place: Ireland | collected 2018 | study: Broiler...
GCGGAGCATGTGATGCGCACGGCGGAAGAAGCATGTGAAAACACCTTCCTTTTTGACTACAGATGGGATATGGAGCGGACGTGGGAGCCGGTGCATTTCGACGGTGAGATCGACTGGGGGCTGATCCCGTGGGGGGATCCGGAGTTCATATGGCAGTTCAACAGGCACCGCTTCCTGCCGTGCCTGGCGCAGGCGTATGTCATGACAGGAGAAGAAAAATATGCGGAGAACTATGTGCGCCTGCTGGAAGACTGGATCGACCGGGCAGACCTGGCGGAAAATGCGGAGCAGGGACCGTGGCGCACGCTGGAGACGGGGATCCGCGCGGAGGTATGGCTCTCATCCCTGCCTCTGATCCTGGAGAGCCCGGCTGTGACGGAAGGCTTCCTGGATAAGGTGGAGACGAGCCTGCGCAGGCATCAGAAAAGGCTCTTTGAGAACTTCCAGCCGCACAAATACATCAGCAACTGGGGCGTGCTGGAATCCTGCGGGCTCCTGCTCTTCTCTCTGGTGCTGCCGGATTCGGAAAAAGAGACCGCAGCTGCAGTGAAGAGGCTCGAGGATGCGGCGCGGGTGCAGGTGCTCGAGGACGGGATGCAGTGGGAGCAGTCGCCCATGTACCACAATGAAGTGTACCACTGCTTCCTGACCGCGTACTACTATGGAGAGCGCGCGGGGCTGAAAATGCCGGAGCGGGTCAGGAATGCCGTGAAGAAGATGGCGTATGCGGACTATAAGTGGAAAAAACCGGACCATACACAGTTCACGCAGGGTGACAGCGATGCTTCCGACCTGAGGGATCAGATCACGGCAGGAGCGTATGTTTTCAGGGACCGCGTACTGAAATCCGGCGGATACGGGATCATGGATTATGAGAATGCATGGAAATTCGGCCGGGCGGCATGTGAAGAGTACAATGCGCTGGAAGCAGAGGAGCCGGATTTTGTGTCAGTGGAGCTGCCCTTTGGCGGCAACTACTACCTGCGCAGCGGATGGGATGAGAAAGCGGACCTGCTCCATTTCCACTGTGGGGAGACCGGCGGCGGGCACGGGCATGCGGACAAGCTGCACGTGGACCTGGTAATCCGGGGAGAGGATGTACTGGTCGATTCCGGAAGATATACCTATGTGGACGGCCCGGAGAGGTTTATACTCAAGGAATCTCCGGCGCACAATACATTCCGCGTGGACGGGGAAGGGTTCTCCCGCTGCGAGGCTTCCTGGAAATATAAGGAGCTCTGCACCTGCTTAAAGCAGCAGTTTTACGACGGGGAGACCGGGGCATTTGTGGAAGGCACCCACCTGGGCTATTGGGACAAAGGCGTCCTCGCAAACAGGAAGATTATCTGGATCCGCCCGGACGTCTATGTGATCGTGGATGATATGCGTGCGCACGGTGCGCATGTCTACGAGAATATCCTCCATTTTGACGGAAAGGGGACAGTGGAGCTGCGCGAGATCAAAGAGGGATGCGGCGGCGTCCACTTCACCGGGAAGGACATGGAAGCATGGATCCAGTTCACGGATGCTGCGGAGGAGGAGCTGACGGAGACAGAACAGTCCAGCTACTATAATGAAAAACATCCGAACCAGACTTATATCAGAAAAGCTGGGGCAGAGGGCTTTTACAGATCGATCACTGTCATAAACGGTGGGAAAAAGGGTGAGACAGCGCCGGTCAATGTGGAAAAGATCAGTCTCTACTCCGTGCTGAATGCTGAGTACCTGCCGGAGAACAGGGCAGAGGGGCTGCGCATCACCGCCGGGGATAAGGAGTATGTGCTCTTCCTGTGCCACGAGGAAGTCATGACGCCCACGGATATCTTAAAGTGGGAAAACTGTCTGGGCCACGGGAAAGCAGTGCTGTTTGACCGGTCGGAAGAGAAGAGCGGGACGGTCGTCGGAGAGATCCTCGCCTGGTAATACTTACCAGGGAATGTTGTCTTTTCATGTCCCGGATGCTATCATAAAATGCATGGAAGTTATCGCGTTAATAACTGAAGCTGGTTATGGGGGCATGGTATATGGAGAAAAAAAGAGAAAAGCTGGGCGGACTGATCAGGAGCAAGTTCCAGGTAAAGGTACTGCTGTCGATCCTGGTGCCGGTCGTCGTGTTCTGCGTGATCACAAATGTTATCATAAGCATGCTGCTTGGCAGACAGCTGCTGGAAAAGCGAAGAGAGATCGAGATGGAATACCTGTCGGTTATCTATTCTTATCTTGAGGATGTGAAGGACAATATGGATATCATTGCCCTCACAGCGGAAAACAGTTCTTATATCCAGCGGATCATGAAGAAATCGGATCTGGATTCATCGGAAGCGAAGATGAGCGCTCTTGACGCCCAGGATATGCTGAGCGCGTATCTGAAAGGAAGCAGCATCAGTGATTACGTGGATGAACTGATCGTGCTGAACAGGTACGGGGTGAGGATCTCAGCGACTTACACGCAGGAGAACCTGGGATCGGACCAGCTTCTGGCAAGTTCTATATTCAGTAAGAACTTTGGCGGGAGCGAGCGCATCCTGATCGGGGAATCCGTGATCGATAAGGGGGAGACGAGGCTGATCTATGCATACCCCCTGGATATGGGAGAGCGCAGTTATATCTATATGGAACTGGATACGGATGTCATTGAAGGTGTGCTCGCCCCCTATGCAAGGTCAGCGAATATCGCCATCGAGTACCAGGGGAAGGAAGAGCAGACCTGGTACTCTTCGGGAACAGCAGAAAAAGTGTACGGGAAACACAGGGACGGCGGAAGGTATGAGGTCAACAGTATGGAGTACAGCCCGTTTCACCTCAGGCTCAGCGTACTGAGCGAGAAGAGCCTGTTCTCGGGGGATATGGTGTCTGTCGGATATATCCTGCTGGTGACAGTGGCTGTGGTCGTACTGATCGGGATCACCGTATCCAGGAAGGTCTCGTCCAGGATCACCGGGCCGCTCCGGGTGCTGAGCAGCCATATCATCAGCCAGACGGGTGCGAAACAGCTTACGATCGACCCGTCGATAGAGGAGGGTGAAGATGAGGTCGCGGAGATCGGAAAGGCCTTCAATCACTATGTCCGCCAGATCAACGGGCTGATCAAAGCGCAGAAAAAGATGTATGAGCAGAAGCAGCAGCTTGAGATGAATGCCCTCCAGGCACAGATCAATCCGCACTTCCTGTATAACACGCTGGATTCTGTCCGATGGATGGCTGTGATCCAGAAGGCGAACGGGATCGCGGATACTGTGATGAGCCTGGAGAATCTCCTGAGGAACATGGCAAAAGGCGCAGGGGATAAGATCACGCTCAGGGAGGAGCTGTCCCTGGCCCAGGATTATGTGAACCTCCAGCAGGTGAGATACATGGAGATCTTTGACTATATCTGCGATGTGCCGGAAGAATACATGGACTACATGATCGTGAAGATGAGCATGCAGCCGGTGATTGAGAATGCGATCCTGCACGGGATCGTTCCAACCGGGACTTACGGAGAGATCAGAGTGGGGATCCGGGAGACGGAAAAAGATTTCTATATATCGATCGAGGACAACGGCACAGGCGTTGACGGAAAAGAACTCCAGCAGCTCGTGAAGAAGAGGAAAAGTAAAAATACCATGAGCGGGATAGGCGTTGCAAATGTGGACGAACGGCTCCGGATGATGTACGGGAAAAAGTACGGGCTGCTGTTCGAGGGAGAAAAAGGCAGGTTTGCCAGGGTGATCATACATATTCCGAAAGAAAAGAGTGGAGATACAAATGTTTAAAGTAATGATTGTGGATGATGAGACGATTATTTTGTCAGGGATCAAGTCACTTGTCAACTGGGAAGAGCATGACTGTGAGCTCGCTGCCACGGCGCGCAACGGGCAGGATGCGCTGGATCAGATGAGGAAGATCCCGATCGATATCGTGCTCGCGGATATCAATATGCCTGTGATGGACGGGATCACCCTGATGAAAAAGGCGAGTGAAGAGTTCCCGAACACAGTCTTTATCATGCTTACGAACCTGGAAGAGTTCGAGCTGGCGAGACAGGCGCTCAAATATCACGCGGTGGACTATCTGGTCAAGAGCCAGCTGGAAGCCCCGATGCTGGAAAAGGCGCTGGAGCATGCGAAGACGGAACGCGGGAGCCGGTCTTACAGGACGGTCACGAGCGCGGCGGATTATATGGAAAAAGAAGAAAAGAAAAAAGTGATCAGCAGGGCGCTCCAGGAGGCGGTATTCTTAAAAAACGGCATACAGAATAAGGAATACATAAAGCTCCTGAAAGATTCGGGGATCCTGATGTCTTACTGCTATTTCTATATTCCCTTTGATTTCCTCGCGATCAGCGGAGAGCCGGTCGAAAAAGGGGAAAAGGCAAAGCTGATGGACTGGATCAGGGAAATGCTCACCAAGACAGCGGAGAATATCTTCGGCGAGGACTATATCCTTCTGGATATGGGCGTGTCGAGTGCCTGTGTGCTCTTTGCATACCGATTATACACGGGGGGTATCACGGAGCAGGAGAAAGTGCGGGAGAAAAAGTTCGATATGTTCAGCAGGAAGCTGATCAGCTCGGTGAAGACAGTCACACAGGTAGAGTGCCATGTATTCCATACGGCGGTCCACGACGGGTATGATGAGCTGAAAGTATGCGCAGGGGAGTACAGGAAACTTCTGGAGCAGTATTACCTCGGTCTGGCGGAGTCCGGGGAAGATACCGCGGACCGGGAGGTGGAGTACGAGCCCCTGGGTCTGAAAGGGGTCGGGTCTGAGCTGTACCATGAGATCATGCAGAAGAACCTGAAAGGGATCAAGAACGTCATGGACAATGTGGAGACCCAGATCATGAATACAGTCCATCAGAAGAGCCAGGCGATCTGGCTTTTGAACGAGCTGAACCGGGAGGCAGCGGCAGCGCTCTCGAAATTCGGCATCATGGAGACGTCCACGTATGAGCGCGTCAGCAGCATCGCCGTGATCGAGAGCATTAATACGAGAAAGCAGGTCCTGGGCTGGATCTCCATGCTGCGCAATACGCTGATCGATGTAGTGGGGAACGGGGATATGCCCGGGAACCCGCTGGCGGAGAAAGCGCGGCGGTATGTGCTGAACAACATCGAATCCAATATCAGCCTCCAGGATACGGCGGAACACGTGGGGGTATCAGCGGGATATCTGTCTACGATCTTTAAGAGAGAGTACAACCAGAGCTTTGTGGACTTTGTGAATGCGACAAAGATTGAACATGCGTGCAGGCTTTTGAAGGAAAAAGACCTGATGGTGATGGAGATCGCCTACCGCCTCGGGTATGAGAATGCATATTATTTTTCAAAAGTATTCCGAAAATATATGGGAATGTCGCCCACGGACTACCAGAGAAGAGTGGAAGATGAAAAAAATACAGGCGAATTAAAAAAGTAACAGTGAAAAATAATACAGTTAAAAAAAATACAAATACTTCTTGAAAATCTTGATTTCATTTATGGGGAACGGATTATATAATCAAACCATCCTAAGTACCGACAGGTACTTGCAAATGAAAATCAAGTTTTTAGGAGGTATTTTTGTATGAGGAAAAAGTTTGCAAGAACAGTCGCTTTTGGACTTCTTACAACAATGGCGGCAACAACACTTCTTTCAGGCTGTGGCTCCTCCGACAAGGGTGGAGACAAAGGGGATTCAGGCAGTGACGAGCAGGTAACACTGACTCTTCCGGTATGGGATTCAGAGACAACACCGTACATCGCAGATATCATCGAGGGATTCGAGGCTGAGAACCCGAACATCAAGATCAACATGGTAGATGTGGCTGCATCTGAGTACATGAACAAGCTTTCCGTTATGCTCAACGGCGGCGCTGACTGCGATATCGTGTATATCAAAGACGCTGACAGCACACCGTCCTTCGCTGACAAGGGACAGCTTGAGGATCTGACATCTTACATTGAGAAAGACGGCATTGATACTTCAAAGTATGTATCCTATGACGACTTCAACCTGGATGGAAAGCAGGTTGCGCTTCCGTTCAGGACAGACTACTACGTACTGTACTACAACAAAGACATCTTTGACGCGGCAGGCGTGGCATATCCGACAAACGATATGACATGGACAGAGTGGGAAGAGATGTGCTCCAAGCTGACAAGCGGCGAGGGCTCCAGCAAGATCTATGGCGGATATCTTCACACATGGCAGGCATGCGTTGAGAACTGGGCGATCCAGGACGGCGAGAACACGATCCTCGGACCGGATTACAGCTTCATGAAACCGTACTATGAGATGGCACTGAGAATGCAGGATGCAGGAACGATCATGGATTTCTCCACACTGAAGACAGGCAACATCGCTTACGCTTCACCGTTCCAGCAGGGCACAGTAGCTACACTTCCGATGGGAACATGGTTCTCTGCTACAATGATCGCTAAGAAAGACGCAGGCGAGACAGATGTAAACTGGGGAATCGCAACACTTCCGCATCCGGACGGAGTAGAGGCAGGATACACAGTAGGATCTACAACACCGATGGCGATCAATGCAAATTCCGAGCATAAGGAAGAGGCATGGGAGTTCATCAAATATGCATGCGGTGAGGAAGGCGCAAAGGCTATGATCGCAACAGGCCAGATGCCGGCTTACCAGGATGACACGACATTAGATTCCATCGCAGCACTCGAAGGAATGCCGGAGGGCGCAGCAGAGGCTCTTGCTACAAAGAACATCGTTCTTGACAGGCCGATCGACAGCCACTCCGCTGAGATCAACCAGATGCTTGGCGAAGAGCACTCACTTATCATGATCAAAGAAAAATCAATTGATGATGTTCTTCAGGAAATGAGCGACCGTTCCAAAGAGATACAGGGTGAATAATAACAGGAATGATTGGGCGGCAGAACTGTCTGCCGCTCAATTTATGTCTGCCCGTGTGCATTGGATGGGAAAGGAGAGCAAATGAAAGACAAAACAAATAAGAAAAAGAAAGGATTATCCCTTACAATGAGGCAGAACCTTGTGGGATATTCATTTATCCTTCCGAACTTTATCGGATTTTTTATCTTCATCTTCATCCCTGTAATGTTCTCCCTCGTACTGAGCTTCTCCCACTGGGACGGCTTTACGGAGATGGAGTTCGCAGGGCTTGAGAACTTTACGGATATTTTTAAGGACAAGGTATTTGTGCAGTCCATCTGGCTGACAGCATATTTCTCGATCTTTACAGTGCTGTTTTCCATGCTGGCTTCCCTGGGGCTGGCGCTTCTGCTGAACCAGAAGATCAAGGCAAGAGGATTTTTCCGCTGCGCACTGTTCTTCCCGTATGTGGCTTCCGTAGTTGCGATCTCCGTTGTGTGGAACGCCATGCTGCAGCCGGACTACGGCCCGGTCAATGAGTTCCTGAAATTTATCGGGATCGCGAACCCCCCCGGGTGGCTGGCATCCACTGACTGGGTTATCCCGGGTCTGATCATTGTCAACGTGTGGAGGAACATGGGGTACTTCATGATCATTTACCTTGCCGGACTCCAGAATATCGACCAGAGCCTGTACGAGGCTGCTGAGATCGACGGAGCGAAAGGCTGGGCACGTTTCAGGAAGATCACATGGCCGCTGCTCAGCCCGAGTACATTCTTCGTTGTCATGATGCTGATCATCAACTCATTCAAGGTATTTGACCTTGTATACCTGATGACGAACGGAGGACCGGGAACCTCGTCCACGATGATCTCTCAGTACATATACAACCAGGCGTTTATATCATGGGATTACGGTAAATCTTCCGCAGCCGCGATGATCCTGTTTATCATCGTTGCGCTCCTTACCATATTCCAGTTTAAGGCTGAGAAGAAGATCGTTAACTATTAGAAGGGAGTGGATGAGAGATGGTAAAGAAGAAAAATCCCGTAACAAGGGTACTGATCTATGTGCTCCTGATCGGACTGACCGTGATCACCCTCACCCCTCTGATCTGGATGATCTCCTCGTCACTTAAGATAGACAGCGAGGTGTTCACTGTCCCGATCAAATGGATACCGGATGATCCGCAGTGGAGCAACTACACAAAAGTATGGGAGAAGATCCCGCTGCTGACATTTACATGGAACTCGATCAAGCTGACCGTGCTCATCACGATCATACAGGTGATCACGTCAAGCTTCGCGGCTTATGGTTTCGCGAAATGTAAATTCAAAGGAAGAAATCTCCTCTTCCTGTTATACGTGGCTACCATGTCGATCCCGTGGCAGGTATACATGCTGCCGCAGTATTCACTGATGAATACATTCGGACTGATCGACACTCACCTCGGATATATCCTGATGCAGAGCTTCAACGCATTTGGAGTATTCCTGATGAGACAGGCGTTCATCTCCATACCGGATGAGCTCCTGGAGGCGGCAAGGATCGACGGGCTCTCAGAGTATGGGATCTACGCAAGGATCATGCTCCCGCTGAGCAAGGCGTCCATTACCACGCTGGTCATCTTCACATTCGTTACGATCTGGAATGACTACATGGGACCGATGATCTACTTCAACACTGAGACAAACAAGACGATCCAACTCGGAATCAGGATGTTTATCGGACAGTATTCCACAGAGTACGGACTCGTTATGGCAGTCTCCGTGCTGGCGCTGCTGCCTGTGCTGATCATATTCCTTATCGGACAGAAACAGTTCGTACAGGGAATCGCAAGCAGCGGTATCAAGGGTTGATAAAAAACACCAGGACCACAGCCGCATAGCCGGGGAAAAGGCCGGCTGGCTGGAGAAACAGGTGTATCAGCGCTCCATTGGACAATTATGTGTGCTTATGTGATTGTTTCAATGGAGCGTTTGTTATATGGTATATCCAGACAGTTTTACTGCAGGCGGAGGCACAGCGGGGCTGAGAGTTCGTCAGGAACCGGCAGCGCGTGAAAAGCTGACAGTGCAGCAGGCGCCGGCAGCGCGGTAAAAATATATTTTCAGAAAGGATTCAGACTATGAGCAGTACACAGAATGGAAAATGGATCAGCATCGATGATCTGAAAAATTACAGAGAGGCAGATATCCCGGAGATCCGCACCGCTATGGAGAAAGCGGTGGATCAGGTGGTGAAGAACCTGCCGGAGTTTACGGACCGGTTTCCGGGACCGAACAGCTTTGACAATTTCTATAAGCCGGGGGACAATGTGGAGTGGACGACCGGATTCTGGACCGGGGAGATCTGGCTGGCGTACGAGAACGCGCGTACAGAGGAGGAGAAGGAAGCCCTCAGGAAAGCCGGGGAGATCCAGGTGGATTCCTTTATGAAAAGGATCGTGGACCGTGTGGATGTAGATCATCATGACATGGGATTCCTGTACAGCTTATCCTGCGTGGCGGCATATAAGCTGACCGGCATGGAGAAGGCGAAAGAGGCGGCGCTCCTGGCAGCGGATAACCTGGTCAGCCGCTTCCAGCCGAAGGGAGAGTTCCTTCAGGCGTGGGGCGAGATGGGCGCGCCGGACAACTATCGGTTCATCATCGACTGCCTGCTGAACCTGCCGCTCCTCTACTGGGCGAGCGAGGAGACAGGAGTGGAGAAATACCGGGATATCGCGGAGAAACATATCCACACGGCGCTTGCCAATGTGATCCGCGAGGATGACTCTACCTGGCATACATTCTTCATGAACCCGGAGACAGGGGAGCCGGACCACGGCGCTACCTGCCAGGGATACAGGGACGGTTCCGCGTGGGCGAGAGGCCAGGCGTGGGGCGTGTACGGCACGGCAGTGGGATACCGCTATACGAAGAGGGCGGAGTACATCGACTACTTTAAGCGCGTGACCACCTATTTCCTGAAGCACCTGCCGGAGGACCTGTGCCCGTTCTGGGATCTGGAGTTCGGCGACGGCGATGACCAGCCGAGGGATTCCTCTTCCGCAGTGATCGCGGCGTGCGGTATGCTGGAGATGAGCAGATACATGGAAAAAAAGGACAGTGAATACTATACTTCCATCGCGCTGAAGATCTTAAACCAGATGATCGTCAAATACAGCGTGAAAGACCCGGCGGAGAGCAACGGCATCCTGCTCATGGGCACTTACTCAAAGAAGAGCCCGTACAATACATGTACAGAGGCAGGCGTCAATGAGTGCGTGATCTGGGGCGATTACTTCTATATGGAGGCGCTTTACAGAGTGCTGGATCCGGAGTGGAAGAGCTACTGGTAAATAAGAGCGATCTGGGGCGGCTCCGCAGATGCAGGATCTGATGAGCCTGCCCCCGGATATTCCTGATATGCTATCTGTTCTTTTTGATGCTTCTTTTTGTGTTTACTCGTGAAAGTTTTACATCTCCATTATAGAAAAAAGTTAATAGCTGCAACCTTTTGCGGGTCCGGACAAAAGGAAGAAGGATTTTTGGCTGCTGTTTCACGGTGTGAAATTTAGACATATCTGTGAATGAAATTTGAACAATTTGTTTAGAAAATCTAAAAATAGTAATGCAATCTAAATTTAGTACATTTACTATTTTTTTTTATTTTTATATCCTAAAATCGTTGAATATTAAGATGCGGAAAATGGAAGGAAGGGGATGAAATCCGATGCGGAGTTCCCCGGATATGAAAAAGAAGGAGGAAGTATATTTGGCTTATATAAATAAAAAAAGGCGTACAGCTTTCATGGCGGCAGCGCTTGCGGGAACTTTCGTGCTTCTTCTTGGCGGCTGCGGGAAGACGCAGGACAGCAGTAAGGATGGCGGCAGCGAGGATAAGGCGGGCTCAGGCGGCAGTGAAGAATATCTCCTGACCGTGGACGGGTACGGGGTGACTGAGGACGAATTCCTGCTCTTTCTCAGGGATCAGAAGGCCGCCACAACAAACTATTACTGGGTAAATTATGAGATGCAGCCGGACGGGGATTTCTGGAATACAGAAGTGGACGGACAGACGCCCATAGAATATGCCAAAGAGAAAGCACTGGATGCGGTCGTAGAGGCAAAGGAAGAATTTATCCTGGCGGATGAGCGAGGGATCCTGGAGTATCAGGACTATAACGGCATGATGGAAGATATGGAAAAGGAAAATAAAGAACGTGCCGAAAAGGAAGAAAGCGGTGAGGCGTATTACGGGCTTACGGAGTACACACCGTTTACATATTACCAGTATATGAGCGGGAATGTGCGCTCTGAGCTGGAAAAGAACCAGGAAGAGATCACTGACCCAACGGAAGAAGAACTCAGGCAGGTGTATGAAGAAAATAAGGAAAGCCTGACTCTGGGAATGGTTTATAACTATACGGTACGGTACGCGGATGGCACAGAAGAGACTGTCAGCCAGAATACGCGGGACATCGGAAAAGAAGATACAACGACGGAAGACCTTATTGATAATTATTTCTCGTATATGCAGCCGGGTGAGACGGTCACAGGGTATTCTTACCACGGGGAGACAGCGGATATCACGCTGCAGTCAGTGGAAGACATGGGATATATGTCTTTTGAGGATGCGGAATACTCGCTCCGCGCGTTTTACGCACGGACGGAGATAAGCGATCTGATCGCGGAGAGGGTCGAAAATGCGGAGATCGTGTTTGACCAGGAGCGCTGGGATGCGCTCGAAATGCCGTAAAAAACAGAGAACCACTCTGTTTTTTATGCCGTCTGCATGAGCCTGTTAAAAGAGCCTGCGGCGGTATCATAGATAAAAGTAAGCGGAGAAAAGGAGGAATCATAAGACGCAGGAAAATATCATGGAAAGTCAGAAAAGAGGAAAATGATAGAGAGGAGAAGGCTATGAAAAGCAAAGAGTTAGGTAAAAAACTTTTGAGCGGGGCGCTGGCGCTGGGACTCTGCGTCACGATGGCTCCGATCATGCCCGCGGCTGAAGCAAATGCAGCAGAAGCAGAGAGCGGGGACCAGGCACCTGCCGCTAAAGCGGAATCCGGGACTCCGGAGCTTAAGGCGACATCAGATACCTGGAACGGAACAGATGATATCCGCGTCTATGTGGATAACTGTGCAGCGATCGCCGACAGAGGGAAACTTGTCATCGCAGAGGGCGGGGACAAATATGAACTCGTTGACGGCCATCTGAAACTGAAAGACGGACAGAACGCTGAGGATGGGGACCAGATCAAGATCCAGACAGAGGTCAGCTATTATACAGGCGACCAGGTGCTCTGGAGCGACGGACTGGAAGAAGAAGGGACTTTGACACCTGATTCCAGTTATTACGGGCTGACTCATTCAGATGCTATGTCATATACAGGTATGAAAGCAGCTACACCGGCTCCGAAGGATAACAGCCAGAACGGATTATTCTCTCCGGCGATCAACAGTGAGGGAAGCCTTGTATTCTGGTATTATGACCCGGCGACAGCGGATGAGACGGACCCGTCAAAATGGGGAGATGACGCTGACCAGGCGAAATTTGGTATGATGATAAACAGTTATCAGGCGCTGTTCCTGGGAGTTGGCATCCCGTCAGAAAGTGAAGCAACAGACGCGGGAATGGATGACCATCGGGACTACGCAGATACTTATACAGTACGCGAGGCGGGAATCTGGTATCCTACGAATATCAAGAGGACCGAAGGATGGCATAAGATGCAGGTGGACGTAAGCAGCACAGGAGCTGTTATGTCCATTGACGGCGCGAAAGTATGCAAAGAAGGTTCGGAAGAACAGCTTGTGGTCACTGATGTCAAGACAATTGAAAAAGTGATCGTTGCTGCAAACTGGGGAACTAAGGCTGAGACACAGGAATATATCAATGACAAGCACTTCATCGATGATATTTATGTGCTGGCACGGGGAGCAGGCGCAGCGCAGACACTTGATCTGGATACAACGATCACAGTAGAGACCGGCGATGACACAGAAGAAGGACTCTCACTTGTATTCGGCGAGGATAACACCGGTGTCCTGGCAAAAGGCGAGAATGGAAGAGTTTACCTTGAGGGCGCTGATGACCTCGCGATCGAGAGTGTAGAATACACAACAGATAATGAGAACATCGTAGTCAGCGAGGATGGTACTCTCTCCTATAAGGCAGGGTATGCTCCGGCGGCAGACGATACGGTACAGGTAACAGCTAAGGTTACATATTACGACCAGGACGGCGTGGTATTTACAGACAGCTTTGAGGGCGAGAAGAAATTTACGGATGGAGATTCCGCAGACCTGTACAAGCACTCGACAGCAGGCTCCCTGTATGGACGCCAGGCAGCTACCGCAAACACGACATCAACAGGTTCCCCGTCTGTAAATCTTGACGAGGTGAGCGATGTCACTGTAACTGCATGGTACTATGATGCAAACGGCGGTGCAGACCAGACGAAATTCGGTTTTGGCATTAATGAAAATGACAACGCCGCGCTTGGTATTTTCTACGACGGCTCTATCGCTGCCCTTGTAGATGATATGACAAAGACACATTACGCTGCCCGTGTCAAAGGCTTTACTTACGAGAACTACGGCTTCGGAACAACAGATGTTGAGAGGAGCACAGGATGGCACAAATTTGAGTGGGTTATTGACAGTGAGAAAGGCCTTACAGAGAAGATCGACGGCAAAGTAATCTCCACAAATACGATCGTAGGTACGGACAAGACAGACATGGATCTCGTTAAAGTAGAGAACAACGAGAATATCAAGTCACTGAACCGCCTCGCGATCAGGGAAAACTGGAACAACAATGCTACGAACATGGCAGAGATCCAGGACCGCCACTTTATCGACGGTGTAACTGTTGTAGAGAACGGTACAGGGACTGTAAGCGAGACAGTAACATCTGTTGAGATCCCGCTTCAGGATGTACAGTATACAGTAAATCCGACAGAGCTGACAGTAGACAGCACATATCCGGATGACCAGACTGTATACATCAATCCGTATGTAGAGGATGATACAGATACAGCAAAAGTGCTGATCGATGACAAAGAAGTTGATACAACACTGTGGACAGCAGGCATGGGAGAAGCGCCGGAGAACGCGCTCAACTATCCTGATGAAATGCTCGGATACCGCGTGATCGTGGACGGCGAGGCGTTCGAAGGACTGTCAGACGGCGAGCATGTCATGACGATCGTGACGGCAGCAGGCAGCGAGATTACAGTGAATGTGACAGCAGCGGCAAATACACATGTTCCGACAGACTACTATCTGTCCAATAAAGGTGATGACAGTAACGACGGACATTCACCGGAGACGGCATGGGCGAGCTTTGACAAACTCCAGAGCGTGACATTCGGACCTGGTGACCACATCTACCTGGATGCGGAGAGTACATGGAATGGAGTACAGTTCCGTCCGGAGGGATCTGGTGCAGAAGGCGCTCCGATCGTCCTGACAAAATACAATGACGGCGGCGATTCCTCCAAGCGCCCGATCCTGAACGGAAATGGTACGGTTGCTGACCTGGAAGCTCATTCCTACCTGGCGTTTGACGCATGGCGTAAATTCTATCCGTCAGGAACAATCGAGCTGATCAATGTAGAGCAGTGGGAGATCCGCGGTATCGAGGTTACGAACTACGCGCAGGAGATGCAGAAAGGCGCTGTTGGACGTAACGGTATCGCCATCATTTATGATTATTATGAAGTGCAGGGGCTGACAGAGCTTCCGGCAGGTGATGCGGAGAAAGAGGAAGCATTCTACCGCGCAGGTAAGGCTCAGCATTTTGTAGTAGATGACTGCTATGTACACGATGTAACAGGGTATCATCCGACAAACGGCGCTGTTGGAGCCGGCGGAAAGATGAGCGGCGGTATCAATGCTTACGGGCCGATGGATGACCTGCACATGGATAATAATATCGTAATGTACTGCGATGTAGAAGGTATCCGCAATGACGTTCTTGCATGGATGGGCGATACGAGGACCCAGTTCCCGGCGTACATGGAAGATATCACAGCGAACAATAACTATATCGCAGGCGTGCCGGGAGATGGTGTTGTTATCTCTTCCGCAAACCAGCCGGAAATCGCAAACAACTATCTGACAGACGCAGGGTACTCTTACTACGCGCCGGATGACCAGAAACATACGGTATCCGGATGGAGCACAGGAGATCTTGCAAGCTGCCGTGACGTTGAGGCAAAGACAGGATTAACAGTAAAAGAAATGGGTAACCGCCAGAATCCGACGACTATGGGATCCACAAACTTCGCAGGACTGTGGTTCATCGGTACAAAAGACGCGGTGGCACAGTACAATGAAGCTGTAAACAACGTATGGGTATGCAACGACTCCGAGGCGTTTGACGCGGATATGTTCTGCTGGGGAACAATCTTCCAGTACAACTATACATACCGCAACAACGGCGGATTTGCCCTGTTCATGGGCACGATGGACGACGGTACGATCGTGCGCTACAACATCAGTGTGGAAGACGCGCAGAGCCTTGGTATCAGTGAGAGCCAGAACGGTCTCTTCCATTATTCAGGCGCACCGGATGCGATCTACAACAACCTGTTCATCTTGGGCGACAGAGTGGCGACGATCTTCGGAGGACCGTCCAATACAGCTTACTTCTACAACAATATCGTGATCGCTCCGAACGGCCTTACAGAGGATACATCGTTTGACGGATTCCACATCAACGGAAGCAGTGACGGTACAGTAAGTAATCCGAAACTTTCCGGTGAGATGACGAACAATATCTTCTATCCGGCGAAGATCATCGACAGTGTGGTAGAGGGTTCAACTGTTAAGCAGGAGAACAACATCGTTCTCGAGAACGAAGAGGAGATGTACGCATTATTCGAAGACCTGGAAGGCTTCATGGATGCACAGCCGGTTAAGGCTCTGCTCGGAAGAAGTGATTTCACAGGTGAGAAAGTAGAAAATCTGGAATATGGCAAAGGCGCTGGTGTAGCGATGAGCCCGGAAGCAGGACGCAGCGTACAGACACCGACAGGCGGATTCGACCTGACACAGTTTGAAGGCGTGAAACTTGCTGACGACAGTGTGGCGATCGGTGCAGGTAAAGTGGTTGACCGCGAGTATGACTACAAAGAGCAGAACGATGCAGTGAACCCGCTGAAAGTTGACTTCTTCGGAAATGACATCAGCGAGCAGGAGACAGTGGATATCGGACCGTTCCAGTACTCCTATGCAGACGAGGATGTAAAACCGGCTGATAAGACGGAACTGAAGGCATATCTGGATAAGCTGGCGATCGAGGGCGTAGATACGGCTAAGTATACAACATCAACAGTTGAGAAATACGAGGAAGCTCTGAAAGCGGCAGAGAATGTTATGGATGATGATACTCTGACAGCAGAAGACCAGCAGAAGATCGCTGATACTCTTGCTGCACTGAAGGCTGCGGTTGAAGGGCTGAAAGAGAAAGCAGATACGAGTGCTCTGAAGGCTTATATGGATGAGCTGAAGGCAGACGAAGAGCTGGCTGATCTGACGAAGTATACGGAGGATACAGTAGCAGCTTACCAGGCTGCGCTGGCAGATGCAGAGAATACTGCTGAAAACCAGAATCTGAGTGTGGACGAGCAGAGCGTAGTTGATAATGTCCTCGCGGCATTGAAGACAGCACGCACGAACCTTACACTTAAGGATGACGGTTCAGAAACTCCGTCAGATGTAAATAAGGAAGAACTGAAAGACTATGTGGACGATCTGGCAGGACAGAAGCTGGATCTGAGCAAATATTCATCAGATACAGTAGCAGCTTACCAGGCAGCGCTGAAACACGCACAGGATATCCTGGGCAGCGCGGACGCTTCACAGGCAGATGTCGATCAGGCGCTCGCAGACCTTAAGGCTGCATATGACAGCATGATCAAGACAGCTGACAAGGGCAGCGGAGACAGTGCTGACAAGGATAACACAGATAAGGGAAGCGCAGATAAGAACGGCGGAGCAGTCCAGACAGGCGACAGCACACCGGTCATCCTCTGGGCAGTGATCCTTATCGCAGCGGCAGGCGCGGTTACAGGCGTAGTCGTAGTAAGAAGGAGAAAATCCGGGAAATAATGCAGTCTTCCTGGATCAGGGAGCAGGATAGAGATTATCCTGTGAGAAAAGATAATAAGTAATATAAGGGGCGCTGCCGCTTTGCGACAAAAGATCGCGAGGCGGCAGCGCCCTTTTCTAAGCTGTACATTTCCCAAATCATCCAAATTTTATATTTTTAGATCCATTAGATTTCAGCACTTTGCATACAGAAGGACGATCTTCCGGATTTTCAGATGCTCCGGCACGGATTTCAAG
>ERZ1643246.2529-NODE-2529-length-17155-cov-9.966374_pt1 | contig 17155 bp, 17 predicted proteins | sample MGYA00579265_ERZ1643246 | MGnify/ENA primary metagenome ERZ1643246 (study PRJEB29033, sample SAMEA4952261) | chicken gut metagenome | biome: Broiler Chicken; feature: Gastrointestinal Tract; material: Caecum | place: Ireland | collected 2018 | study: Broiler...
CTGGCCGGCGTAATCCTGGCGGGTGTTTCCGCGTGGCTTTTCGGCATGGCGGCGGACATCGGCGGATACAATGTGAGCAATATTGAGGACCTGGTTTTCTTGGGCCAGAACACCCCGGTGAAGATTGGGGAGCTGCTCTTTGCCGGCATTTTGATTTCGGCCCTGGGCGCCGTCACGGACGTGGCCATGTCCATTTCTTCCACCATCTGTGAAATTCACACCCAAAGCCCGCACCTTTCCCGGTGGCAGCTTTTCCGCTCCGGTATGACCGTGGGCCGGGACGTCATGGCCACCATGGCCGATACCCTGGTCATGGCTTTTGCCGGCAGCTCTCTGAGTATGCTGGTTCTCAACTACGCCTATGACCTTTCCATGAATCAGATTCTCAATTCCAGCAGTATTGGCATTGAGATTATGCAGGCAGTCTCCGGCAGCATCGGCATTGTCATGTCCGTGCCCCTGGTGTCCTTCCTGGCAGCTTCCCTGGTCCCCGCTTGGGCCAACCATAAGCTGAAGAAGCAGCATCCTGCGCCTGCCCTGGAAGAGGTCTCCGAAGAAGAGTTGGAGGAGCCGGAAGAGACGACAGAAGAATAATATCGGATCACCCAATCCCTCGCAAAACAGCGCCCGTCTTAGGAGACCGGCGCTGTTTTGCTGTTTATAGAAGGCTTTTCCACATGGTATCGCCGTTCTCGCCGGTGGTTTCTGCTTGGCCCCGATAGTGGCGCAAAATGGTTTCGGAGATTTCCGAAACGGTGTTCACAATATCCGGCTCTTGGGGGTGGCGGATATAGGCGAAATAGGAACCGTATACCATATAAGAGAGGATGACCCGGGCCTGCTGGCTGCCGGTGGAATCCCACTGGTCCGGGTAGTGCTCTTCCAGATAGTCCAGCAGGCCCTGTTCCAGCCGGTCCGCCAGAAGCAGGCTCTGGCTTTCCGGAAAGACAATCCGCAGCAGGGCCCCCTGTCCCAAAATCGCGCTGTGCAGCTCCTGGGTGAACCGGGCCGGGGCAGTGAGAAAGTATTCCGGGTGCTGGATTCCCCCCAGGATGGATTGAATCATTTCCGTTTCCAGCTGGTGGGACAGGTCGTAGATGTCCTGATAGTGGAGATAAAAGGTTGCCTTGTTGATGCCGGCCAGCTGGGTGAGCTCCCGGATTGTGATTTTTTCCAGGGGCTTTTTGGCCCGGAGCTGGATAAAGGCATTGACAATACTGGCTTTGGTGCGGCGGATACGGGGGTCCACAGCGCTCCCTCCTTTTAAGAAAATAGACACTTATCGAAAAAATGTCGCCTTCTCGACGGTTTTCGAAAATTGTCGGTTGTAAATCGCCGGGGCTTCTTTCATAATGAGTATACAAAGAAAATCGACACCCGTCAATCAGCAGAGGTTTTGCGGGGTGTTTTTGGGAAAGGAAGGCTGACCATGGATTTTTACAGCTTTTATACGGGGAATTGTTTTGACGCCCACCAGTGGCTGGGAGCCCACCCCCAGGGGGAGGGCTTTGTGTTCCGCACTTTTGCCCCTTCGGCAGACAGGATTTCGATTATTGGGGATTGCACTGGGGGAGAGGAAGTGCCCATGGAGAAGGTGGGGGACGGCAATTTTTATGAATGTACCCTGCCCAATGCCCGGGAAGGCCAGCGCTACCAGTACCGCATTTATCACAGCCAGGGCTGTACGGACCACTGCGACCCCTACGGATACGGCATGGAGCTGCGTCCGGACCATCAATCCGTGCTGCGCCGGCTGGACTATGCCTTTAAGGATGAGGACTGGATGAAGAACCGCACTGACCGGAAAAAAGGCCCTCTGAACATCTATGAAGTCCACCTGGGCTCCTGGCGCCGGAAAGGGGAAGGCCTCAACGACTTTTACAATTATGAAGAGCTGGCGGGGATGCTCATTCCCTATGTCAAGGAAGCTGGCTACGACCACATTGAGCTGCTGCCCATCTGCGAGCACCCGGCGGACGAGTCCTGGGGCTACCAGAATACCGGTTTTTTCAGCCCCACTTCCCGCTACGGCACGGCCGTGCAGCTGAAAAAATTCATTGATGCCTGCCACCAGGCGGGCATTGGGGTGATTCTGGACTTTGTGCCGGTACACTTCGCCATGGACGACTACGGCCTGCGCCGCTATGACGGCACGTTCCTCTATGAATATCCCAACAGCGATGTGGGGCTCAGCGAGTGGGGCAGCTGCAACTTTATGCACTCCCGGGGAGAGGTGCGCAGTTTCCTGCAATCCGCTGTGAGTTATTGGCTGGGGGAATATCACTTTGACGGCATCCGTTTTGACGCTATCAGCCGCATCCTCTATTGGCAGGGGGATGAAAAGCGGGGAGTCAACGGCATGGCCGTGCGGTTTGTCCAGGGGATGAACCAGGAGCTGAAAGCCCGGTATCCTGGCTGTATGCTCATTGCCGAGGATTCCACCGACTTCCCCGGGGTGACCAAGGATGTGGGCAGCGGCGGTCTGGGGTTTGATTATAAGTGGGATATGGGCTGGATGCACGACACCCTTTCCGTGTTCCAGATGCCGCCGGCGGAGCGCCGGGAAAAGTATCACAAGCTGAGCTTTTCCATGATGTACTTTTACAACGACCGGTTCCTGATGCCCTTCTCCCATGACGAAGTGGTTCACGGGAAGGCCACGATCCTGCAAAAGATGAACGGGGACTATGACCAGAAATTTCCCCAGGCCCGGGCGCTGTATCTCTATATGATGACCCATCCCGGGAAAAAGCTGAACTTCATGGGCAATGAAATCGGCCATTTCCGGGAATGGGACGAAAAGCGGGAGCAGGATTGGGAGCTGCTCCAATATCCTCTCCACGACGGCTTTTTCCACTATATCCAGGAGCTGAACCGGATCTATGAAACTCATCCGGCCCTGTATGCCGCCGACTATGAAAAGGAGGGATTCCAGTGGCTGGACTGCCAGCCGGGAGAGGGCTGTACCTATGCTTTTCTCCGTGCCGGAAAAGGGGAGCAGCTGGCAGTGGTGCTCAATCTCAACGACCGCCCGGAAGAAGACTATTCCCTGCGGATTCCCGGAGCGGGCCGTTTGGAGCTGCTCTTAGACAGTGACTGGCAGTGCTGGGGCGGTCAGAGCCTGCCCTGCGCCGGCGCAATAGCGGTGCCCCAGGCCGGGGAGTTCTTCCTGCATCTGGCGCCCTTCTCCGGAAAGATCTATCGGGTGATTGCGGGATAATTCCCGCCGGGAAAAAGTCGTCGCCAAATAGGGAATCCTGTGATATAATAGGAAAAAAGGGGTCGGCCCAGGCTGACCCCCGATTTTTGGAGAAGGAGGAGCGGTGATGGCGTTTCCCATTGGATTTACTGCCGAAAGGCCCCCGGAGGAGCCGGCCCAAAGAGCGGTTTCCCAGCCCCCGGCGGCCCGCCCGTCGGTGGTGCAGGTGCATTTTGACAAGCGGAATATGACCTTGGCCTATTATAATGACCGGTTCGATTTGCATCCCGGGGATTTGGTCTATGTGGACGGCAAATTGGAGGGCCTTCGGGGCCGGGCGATGGAAGTCAACTGCAATTTTAAAATCAGGATTTCCGACTACAAGCGGGTGATTGCCGTAGCGGACACCCAGATTCACGGGACTTTTTACACGGCGGGCGCCTATTTTGTCACCTTCCAGGAGACGGTGCTGCCGCCGGCCCAGGCGGCGCTGTGGTTCAAGGCTCCGCCCAGGCCGGAGGACGAGTTTGCAAGCGGCAGCGACGGCGCTTCCTTTTCCCTGAAGGATTTGCAGGGGCTGCAGGTCAGCGCCGGGGTGGCCCAGCGGGGCCGGGAATACTACTTGGAGGATCGCGTCAGGTATCTGAGTCTCCGCCGCGGTGAGGGTTTCGCTATTGTGGAGGGCAGCCAAACTTATGAGGTGGAATTCCGCTATGAGGCGGGAGAGATTGGCGGCTTGACTTGCTCCTGCTATTGCAGCTACCACTGTAAGCATCAGGTAGCGGTTCTGCTCCAGCTGGGGGAGCTGCTGGCCTTCCTGGAAAAGCACTATGCCGGGGAATATGAGAAAACCAGCTGCTTCTCCGCCATGGAAAAGGCGACCCTGCTGGAATTGGCGGTACTGGACAGAGAAACCGGGAGTATTACCCTGTAACGCCATGGCGGTGCCGGAAAAAACCCGAAAAGCCGGCCTTTCCCGTCACTTTGCCGGAAGGGGCAGGGGCCTGTGGAGGGAAAAACGGGATTCCTGCCAAACAGGCCAAAAGCCCGGAAAATCCCGCAAATTCTTGTTGACAAACCTAACCGGTTCGATTATAATAATTCATGATGTTCTCATCAAAGCCTATGAATTTGCTGGAGTGTCCGCTATGCAGTTGGATTTGCGCCGTGTATTTACAGAAGAAATCAAGGAGCTTCCCTTTTCCGGAACCCTGGATTTGTCGGAAACGGAAATTGCCGGGAGCCATCCCTTTGTCTCTCCGGTTTCCTATCACGGTACGGTCAAACCCTTTGCAGGGGAGGCACAGGTAGAGGCGGAGGTATCCTTCTCTTTTTCCATTCCCTGTGACCGCTGCGCCGAGATGATTCACCGGGAGTACCGGTATCATTTCTCTCATGGCGTTGTGCGCACCCTGAACCAGGAGGACAACGACGACTATATTCAGGCAGAAGATGAAACCATCGATGTGGACGAGCTTCTCCGGGCAGACATTCTGCTGGAGCTTCCCACCAAATTTTTGTGCAGGCCAGACTGCAAAGGCTTGTGCAGCCAGTGCGGCCAGAACCTGAATCAAGGGGACTGCGGCTGCAATAAACGTCGGATAGATCCTCGTTTGGAGGTTCTTCAACAACTCATACAATCGTCTGAATCCAAATAAGGAGGTGCTGATTCGATGGCGGTACCCAAGAGAAAAGTATCCAGTGCAAGACAGAACAAGAGACGTTCCAACGTCTGGAAGCTGAACGCGCCGGCTCTGGTAAAGTGCCCCAAGTGCGGGGAGTACAAGACCCCTCACAGGGTCTGCGGCAACTGCGGCTTCTATAACGGCAGAGATGTTCTGAAGAAAGAGGCTTAATCAGCACCTTTCACGAAGGGTAGAGAAGGAGCGATCCTTCTCTATTTTTTTATGTGTCAAGCCGTGGGGACCTTTCGTCAAGGCGGAAGATGCTTCCCCGCATAAACCAGCGATAGGAAACTACCGGGAGTACCATCCTCCCGGTAACCTCTGGTTATGATATACTATTATTTTTGGAAAGGAGCGAGACCATGGCAGTGCTCATTCAGCAGGTGCATCCCGGCGGCCCGGCAGATTTGGCCGGCGTTCGGGCCGGGGAGACCCTGGTGGCCATTAACGGCAATACCATTATGGATGTTTTGGATTTCCGGTTCTATGAGACGGATTCCCGCCTGACCCTGACAATTTCCAATGCAGAGGGGAAAGAGCGCCAGGTTCATATCCGCAAGGGCCAGTATGAGTCTCTGGGCCTGGAATTTGAAACCTATCTCATGGACCGGCAGCATTCCTGCCGGAACAAGTGCATTTTCTGCTTTATTGACCAGCTTCCCAAGGGGATGCGGGAGAGCTTGTATTTTAAGGACGACGATTCCCGGCTTTCCTTCCTCTTTGGGAATTATATCACCCTGACCAATCTCAGCGAGCACGAGATTTCCCGGATTATCAAGATGCACATTAGCCCCATCAACGTGTCGGTACACACCACCAACCCAGAACTCCGGTGCAAAATGATGGGCAACCGCTTTGCCGGGGATTCCCTGCGGCATCTCGCACGTTTTGCCGAGGCCGGGGTGCATCTCAACGCCCAGCTGGTGCTGTGCCCGGGAATCAACGACGGCCCGGAGCTGGAGCGCACCCTCAACGACCTCTTTGCTTTAGGGGAGAACCTCCAAAGCATCGCCTGCGTGCCGGTGGGCCTCACCCGTTACCGGGAGGGCCTCTATCCCCTGCAGCCCTATACCCGTGAGACGGCAAAGCAAACGTTGCAGCAGATTGAAGCCTTCGGGGAAAAATTCCTCCGGGAGCGGGGCAGCCGGGTGGTGTATGCCTCCGATGAATTCTACCTGATGGCGGGCCGCCCCATTCCCCAGCCGGAATTTTATGAGGACTTTGCCCAGCTGGAGAACGGCGTGGGCCTTCTCAGCAGCCTCCGGGAGGAATTCCAGTTCGCCCTGGAAGACGCGGAAGAAGGGGGCTTCCCCCAGAAGGAACGGAAAGTTACCATGGTTACCGGGGAAGGGGCTTACCCATTTCTCAACAGGATGCTTGACGAACTTCGCGGGAAATGCGATACTATAGAGTGTAACCTGGTTCCGGTGCGCAACGACTTTTTCGGCGGCGGCGTCAATGTGGCGGGCCTGCTCACCGGTCAGGATGTTTTGGCTCAGCTAAAGGGCCGTGACCTGGGAGAAGAACTGTTGATTCCCAGCGTCATGCTCCGCCAGCAGGGGGACGTGTTTTTGGACGACCTCTCCCCGGCGGATTTGGAAAAAGCTTTTGGCGTGCCGGTGCATCCGGTGCATAACGACGGCCAGCAAATGCTGGACGCGATACTTGGGAGGGATACCTCATGGCAAAACCGGTAGTGGCTGTTGTCGGCCGGCCCAATGTGGGCAAATCTACCCTTTTCAATAAGCTCATCGGCCAGCGCCTCTCCATTGTGGACGACACGCCCGGCGTCACCCGGGACCGAATTTACGGCGACTGCGAGTGGAAGGACCGGAAGTTTTCCCTAGTGGATACCGGCGGCATTGAGCCGGCTTCCTCGGATGTGATTTTGTCCCAGATGCGGGCCCAGGCCCAGCTGGCCATTGACGCGGCGGACGTGATTATCCTGGTGACGGATGTCCGCACCGGCCTGGTGGCCACAGACGCGGACATCGCCGCCATGCTGCTGAAAAGCGGCCGGCCCGTGGTGCTCTGCGTCAATAAGTGCGATTCCGTAGGAGAACCCCCGGCGGATTTTTACGAGTTCTATAATCTGGGCCTGGGAGACCCCGTTCAGGTTTCTTCTGTCCACGGCCACGGCACCGGCGACTTGCTGGATGCAGTGGTGGAGCTGCTTCCTCCGGAAAGCGAGGAGGAAGAGGACGGCGAAACCATCCGGGTGGCCATTATCGGCAAGCCCAATGTGGGCAAGTCCTCTTTGGTGAACCGGATTTCCGGGGAAAACCGCTGCATTGTCTCCGACATTGCCGGCACCACCCGGGACGCCATCGACACGGAAATCGAGAACGAGTACGGCCGGTTTGTCCTCATTGACACGGCGGGCCTGCGCCGGAAAAATAAGGTGGAGGACGCCATTGAGCGCTACAGCAACATGCGGGCCCAAATGGCCATTGAGCGGGCAGACGTGTGCGCCATCCTCATCGACGCCCAGGTGGGCTTTACGGAGCAGGATTCCAAGGTGGCGGGCCTGGCCCACGAGGCGGGCAAGGGCTGCGTCATTGTGGTGAACAAGTGGGACGCCGTGGAAAAGGATCAAAACACTATGGCGGAATACCGCAAGCAGCTGGAGAAGGATTTCTCCTTTATGTCCTATGCGCCCTTTGTGTTTATTTCCGCCAAAACCGGCCAGCGCATTGACCGGCTCTTTGAGCTCATCAAGCACGTGGCCAGCAGCAATTCCATGCGCATTGCCACCGGTATGCTCAACGACGTGCTGGCCCAGGCAGTGGCCCGGGTGCAGCCCCCCACGGATAAGGGCAAGCGCTTGAAAATCTACTATATGACCCAGGCGTCCACTCGGCCGCCAACCTTTGTGTGCTTTGTCAATTCGGCAGAGCTGTTCCACTTCTCCTATCAGCGGTATCTGGAAAACCGCATTCGCGAAACCTTTGGTCTGGAAGGCACGCCCATCCGGTTTATCATCCGGGAACGGGGCGATAAAGGGGTATAAGCCCCCTCGATAGCGTTTCCCATGGGGGATTTTTACAGGCAGCTTTCAAAATTTGAAGGGCCCGGCATAGCCGGGGAATCATGAAAGGAATGGGTAGTATGGATCTCAATCAAATCGTACAGTTTATCCTGCCGGGAATCGTCGTAGCGGTAGTGGCGTATCTGCTGGGAAGCCTGAGCTTCTCCATTATCCTCACCCGCATCTTTAAGAATCACGCGGACATCCGCTCCTATGGCAGCGGCAACGCCGGCGCCACCAATGTGCTCCGCTCGGTGGGGAAGAAGGCGGCGGCCTTGACCTTCCTGCTGGACTTTCTGAAATGCGTGGTGGCAGTGCTGGTGGGAAAGTTGGTGTTCGGCTATTTTGCCGGGGTGTACGGCGCACCGGATGTAGTGATTCAGTATGGCGCCTTTATCGCGGGCTTTGCCTGCCTGCTGGGCCATGTGTTCCCCATCTATTTTGGCTTCCGGGGCGGCAAGGGCGTAGTCACCAGCGCCGCTATGATGGCTCTCATCGACTGGCGGGTATTTCTTATTGTGCTGCTGGTTTTCGTTATTACCTTTGCGGCCAAAAAGATTGTTTCCCTGGGCTCTGTCCTGGGAGCGGCCGTCTATCCGGTAGCCACCTTCCTTGTTACCTTTTTCTTTGATTATCGGATGCAGTTCCTCTCCATGGTCAGCGACGCCACCCTGTCCTATGTGATTGCGTCCACAGTGTTCGCGTTGCTCATCGGCCTGACGGTGATTATCCTGCACCGGGCTAATATCAAGCGGCTGCTGGCTGGGGAAGAAAAGCGCATTTCCTTCAGCGGTCCAAAAGAAGAATAAAATGAGATAAAGCAAATCCCCCGGCTGTGCGGCTGGGGGATTTTTCTTCCTGGATTTAGCTGGATGGGCAAGCTGAGCGGATAAAGAAAAAAGGAGCCGAAACGGCTCCTTCGTGAATCTTCTCCGATGAATTAGATAGCCCGGGTAACCTTGCCGGAACGCAAGCAGCGGGTGCAGGCGTAAATACGCTTGGGAGTACCATTCACAACTGCCTTTACGCGGCGGATATTGGGTTTCCAGGTTCTGTTGGAACGACGATGGGAGTGGGAAACCTTAATGCCAAAAGCAACGTCCTTGCCGCAAATCTCACACTTTGCCATGTCTGCACCTCCTTTGTCGTGGGACGATCTTAAAATGCAACATTGGTATTCTATCAGATTTCCAAAGAAAATGCAAGGGCTTTTTCGATAAATTCCGGAAAAACTTTTTTCTGCCCTGTGGCAATCGATGGGTTCGGAAAATTTTCACAAAGGCGCCCGGAGGAATAGAAAAGAAATCTGTTCTTTTTGCGGGAAGTATGCTACAATAAGAAAAAATGCAATGCAGGAGGAAGCTTTCCATGGGAATTATCAAAACAGCATTTAACGCCGCCGGCGGTACCCTGGCCGACCAGTGGCTGGAAGTGATAGAACCTTTTGAAATGGACGACAACACCGTTCTGACCCGGGGCGTTTCTATGCGCCGGGGGGATAAGCGCAACGGTAACCGCAAGGGCAGCCAGGATGTGATCTCCGACGGCTCGGTGATTCATGTATACCCCAACCAGTTTATGATGCTCATCGACGGCGGGAAAATTGTGGACTACACTGCGGAAGAGGGCTATTACCAAGTGGATACCACTTTGGCCCCCTCTTTGTTCAGCGGCTCTCTGGGGGATTCCGTCAAGGATTTCTTCGAGCGTGTCAAGTTTGGCGGGGCCTCTCCGGTTTCCCAGAAAGTGTATTATATCAATCTGCAGGAGATTAAGGGGATTAAGTTCGGCACCCGGACTCCCATCAATTACTTTGACAATATGTACAACGCCGAGCTGTTTCTCCGGGCCCACGGCACCTATTCCATCCGCATCACCGACCCCCTGCGCTTTTACTATGAGGCCATCCCGCGGAATCAGGAAATGGTGAAGATTCAGGACATCAACGAACAGTACTTGTCGGAGTTCCTGGAAGCCCTGCAGGCCGCCATTAACCAGATGTCCGCCGACGGTATCCGCATTTCCTATGTGGCCTCCAAGGGCCGGGAACTGAGCCGGTATATGAGCGATATTCTGGACGAGGACTGGAAGAATACCCGGGGCATGGAAATCCAGGCGGTGGGCATTGCCAGCATCTCCTATGACGCGGAATCCCAGAAGCTCATCAATATGCGCAACCAGGGCGCTATGCTCAGCGACGCCGCTATCCGGGAGGGCTACGTCCAGGGGGCCATGGCCCGTGGCTTTGAGGCTGCCGGCTCCAATGCCAATGGGGCCGCTGCCGGGTTTATGGGCATCAATATGGGGATGCAGTCCGGTGGGGGGATGGCCGGGGCCTTCTCCCAGGCAAACCAGCAGCAGATGCAGCGCCAGGCGCCCGCTCCGGCTCCGGCGGCTCCTGCCGGCGGATGGACCTGCGCCTGTGGGGCGGAGAATCCCGATACCGCTAAGTTCTGCGCCCAGTGCGGCACCCAAAGGCCCGCCCCTGCTGGGGAGTGGGTCTGCCCGCAATGCGGCTCTCACAATACCGGGAAGTTCTGCCCGGAGTGCGGCACGCCCCGTCCGGCCCAGGAAGGCTTCCACTGCGCCAAGTGCGGTTATACTTCCCCCCAGAGTGGGATGCGTTTCTGTCCGGAATGCGGCGCGCCCGCCGAGAATGGGCAGTGAGGGAATAAGAGGAGAGAAGGAATATGTCTGTAGTAGCCTATAAATGCAAAAACTGCGGCGGCGAACTGCTTTTTGACCCAGATACCCAGCAGTTCCACTGTGAATACTGCGGCAGCTATTTTTCCCGGGAAGAGTTGGAAGAAACTCCCCAGGAAAAACCAGCCGACGACCCCCTGAAGGACGAGGAGTTTTATCAGCAGGCAGTGGAGTATGTCTGCCCCAACTGCGGCGCCCAGGTGGTCACAGAGGAATCCACAGCCGCCACTACCTGTTATTACTGCCACAGCCCGGTGGTGCTCTCGCCCCGGCTGTCCAAAAAGCTCCGGCCCGACCGGGTAATTCCCTTTGCTTTGAAAAAGGAGGAAGCCCAGCAGGCGTTTGAGAACTGGCAGCGAAAAAAGTGGTTTTTAAACCGGAGTTTTTTGTCCCAGTCCCAGCTGGACAAAATGGTGGGGGTGTATTTCCCCTATTGGAAAATCAACTGCCGCACCCGGAGCCATCTGGAGGCTTCCGCTGCCAAAATCCGCACCTGGCGCACCGGCGACCGGGAATACACGGAAACCGAGCGTTATCATGTGGTCCGGGGCGGGCGCGTTTCTCTGGAAAACCTCACTTTTACCGCCATGAACCGGGAGGACAGCGACTTGACCCGGGGGGTGTGCCCCTATGACTTCGACAAAGCTGTGGACTTTTCCATGGCCTATCTCTCCGGGTTCCAGGCGGAGCGCCGTATGACGGAAAAGCAGGATATCCGCCCCCAGGCCAAAGAGAAAATCGAGCAATGCACCCGCCAGTGTTTGCAGAACACCATTTCCGGCTATACCACCGTGACGGTGGACAGTACGGATTATCTCATCGAGCGGGAAGACTGGGAATACCTGTTGATTCCCGCTTGGATTCTCACCTATCAGTATCGGGGGAAAGAGTATTACTATGCAGTCAACGGCCAGACGGGAAAAACCTGCGGCAGCCTGCCTTTAAGCATGGGACGGCTGGCGGCCCTGTTTGCCGGTGTAACCGCGGCGGCATTCTTGCTGCTGTGTCTGATAGGAGGGTTTCTGCTGTGAAAAAACGAAACCTTGCGTTTTTTTTGGTGTTTGCTTTGTTTTTGTGCAGTTTCCTGTCTGTGGGGGCCTTGGCTTCGGAGACAGACCCCCAGCGCATCTTTGACCAGGCAGATTTGTTCAGCGATGAAGAAGAACGGAGCCTGGAAGAGCAGGCCGCCCTGTACCGGGATGAAACTTCACTGGATTTGGCCATTGTAACCACCGACGACGCCCAAGGCCAGAGCGCCCAGGATTATGCCGACGATTTTTACGATTCTCATGGAATCAGTGCGGGAGCACAGGAGTCCGGCGCTTTGCTGCTGTTCGATATGGATAACCGAGTGGTGCATATTACCACCAAGGGGGCGGGCATTTCGGTGATGCCGGATTCTCAGCTTCAGGAGTTAACGGGTGAAATTGCGGATCAGGCGAAAGATGGAGATTACGCCGGAGGCGCCGAGCTTTTTCTTTCCAGAATGGCGAATCCCGGGACGGACAGCCAGTCTGGGGCTTCTCTTGGGAGCTATGTGGTCCCGTTTTTGTTAATTTCCCTGGCGGCCGGTGGCACGGCTGTGGGGATGGTGGCATACCGTTACAAGCGCGCCTATAAGGCAGACCAGTATGAGCTGCGGGAAAACAGCCATGTAGATTTGCAGGAACGAGAGGACATTTTCCTGGGCCGGTTTGTCACCAGCCGGGAGATTTCCCGGAACGACAGCGGCGGGAATTCCACCCATCGTTCCAGCAGTGGAGATACCCACGGCGGAACCGGAAGCCGTTTTTGAATGGAGCCCGGTTTCTGCGGAAAGACTATCTGCATGTGCAGAAATATAAAAAGGGAATAGCAGGGAGGAACTTTCATGGATTTAACAGCTTTTTACAAACTTACTTACGGCCTGTATATTGTCTCGTCCAGTGCAGAGGGCTTGGATGCCGGCTGCATTGTCAATACCGTGACCCAGGTGACGGCGGAACCGCCCAAGGTGTCGGTAGCCGTGAATAAGGACAACACCACCGCGAAAGTGATTCAGAAGGCCGGGGCTTTCGCCGTCACCGCCCTGACCCAGTCGGCGGATAGCAAGCTCATCGGCACTTTTGGTTTCCGTTCCAGCCAGGAAGAGGACAAATTCCAGAACTTCCACACAGAGAGGGACCAGGCGGGAATGCCCTATGTCACCGACTGGGCGGCGGCCCGGTTCAGCTGCAAGGTCATCCAGACGGTGGATTTAGGCACCCACTGGCTCTTTATCGGGGAGGCCACCGAAGCGGAGAAACTCCTGCCCGAAGAGCCCATGACCTACACCTATTACCATACGGTTCTCAAGGGCGGCACCCCCAAAACGGCCCCTTCCTATAAGGGCGACGCCGAGGAGTTCCCGGAAGAGGCCCCCGCCGCCGGGGAGCGTTGGCGCTGCACCATCTGCGGCTATATCCACGAAGGGCCCCTGCCGGCAGATTTTGTGTGTCCCCTTTGCGGCGTGGGAGCAGAAAATTTTGAGCGTATTGACTGAGAAACCCGGCTAAACCCCATTTGTTTCCCTGTCTTATTAGAGAATATCACTATTTTTAAACAATAGAGTAGATTCTATTTGACAAACAAGCTGCTTCCCGGTATCATTAAAAGAGAGGCCGGCTTTATGCCGCCCTCATACTGGAAAGGAGTTGTGTTCTGTGCGCCGCATTTTAAATTTTGGCTCTATGAACTTAGATACCGTTTATACAGTAGACCACTTTGTCCGTCCGGGAGAGACTCTCCCGTCGTTGGAAATGGAAGTGTTCCCTGGCGGCAAAGGGCTGAACCAGTCGGTGGCCTTGGCCCGGGCCGGGGCGGAGGTCTACCATGCCGGAAAAATCGGAAAAGACGGGAATTTCCTTTTGAGGCTGCTGCAGTCTGCCGGGGTGGATACCTCTTTTGTGGAGGTTATCAACGGACACACTGGCAAGGCCATTATCCAGGTGGAGGAGAGCACCGGCCAAAACGGCATCCTCCTCTATCACGGGGCCAACTGGCAGATGACAGAGCTGTTTCTGGATGAAGTGCTGGCGGGGTTTCCCGGGGATGGGATTCTGGTGATGCAGAACGAGATCAATCTGGGAGGATACCTGCTGGAGCGGGCTGCCGGTAAGGGGATGCAGATCGCCCTGACCCCCTCGCCTATAGATGATTCCCTGTTGCAGTGGGAATTGGGTCAAGTGACTTGGCTCCTTCTCAATGAGGTGGAGGGGGAGGCCCTTACAGGAAAAACCCAACCGGAGGAAATTTTGGACTCCCTGCTGGGACAGTACCCGGACATGCGGGTGGTGCTCACCCTGGGAGAAAAGGGCGTCTTCTATGCAGACCGGGAAAAACGCCTGAGCCAGCCAGCCTTTCCCGCCCAGGCGGTGGACACCACCGGAGCAGGCGATACCTTTGCCGGTTATTTCCTGGCGGGAATTGCCCGGGGCCAGAACGAAGCGGAAGCCATGGAGGAAGCCGCCCAAGCGGCGGCCATCGCGGTTTCCCGGTTTGGAGCGGCAGTTTCCGTGCCCAGCCGGCAGGAAGTGCTCCAATCCCTGCAGGAGGGAAAAAGCGTCCGGGTACAGGCATAAACAAAAAACAGGCAGGAGCCGGTAATACCGGTTTCCTGCCTGCTTTGGCGTGGAGAGATTACACAAAGCGGTTCAGTTCCGCATCGTATTCATAGCCGATGCCCGCCAGCTTCTGCTGAAGTTCTCCGGCGTCCACCTGCATGGATTTGCAGAAGTCGTCCAGAGAGGAGTGGAAATCCCGCAGCTGGGTGTTGACATAGCTCAAAAGGATCATAGGGTCGTTGGGAAGAGACATGGCAGACGCTCCTTTCACAATCTGGGTTTTATCATACGCCGTTTCCCGGGAAATGTCAATGGCCAGGGGCGGCTTCACAAGACCATGCGCAATCCCCAGAGGGCCAGGAGATGCAGGGGATAGAACCCGTAAAACAGGAGCTTAGGCAGGCGCGGGCCCCGCTGTCCGTTATAGAACCACAGAGGCACACAGGCAAAGATGGCCGCCAGCTGGGTGAAGCTCTGCAAAATGCCATAACCGCTGTTTACCAGGGCAAAGACCGTCAGGGACGCTTCTTTTTGACCCCGCAGGCCGTAGAAAATGAGAATCACCAGCACTCCGAAGGCCCCGTAATCCGTGTGGAGGAGTTCGGCCGCCAAAGCGATACAGGCAGCGGCGCCGATGCCCAGCAGGGGTTTGTCCTTGAGGGCTTCCAAAACCCACATAGCCCCCAGTCCGGCCAGCAGGGTCCAGAAAACATTTTGATGGGAGAAGTTCCACAAGCTGCCGTAAAAGGCCAGGTCAAAGCAGGGCTCTGAGAGAACGCCCCACAGGGCTAAGCGGAAAAAATACCGCCGACGGCTGGAAGTATAGAAAAAGCCCTCTGCCAATAAAAAGCAGTAAATGGGGAAGGCCAGGCGGCCAATGAGCCGCAGGGGCCACGCTTGGGGAAAGAGGGTGGCGCCGGTGTGGTCAATGGCCATAGTGACCAAGGCCAGAATCTTTAGTGTGAAGGAAGACATAAACAAAGGCGTCCTTTCTGCCGCCGGGAATTTCCATGGGAGGCCCGGCAGCCCGCCTCCTTTTTTACTGTATCATGGCTTTCTTTAGGAGTCAACTTGTGTTTTGAGGCCGGGAGCGGTATAATAGGAAACAGAGATTTTACGGAAAAGGACGGAATACGGCATGGATTTAAAGGAAAAGGCCCTGCTGGCAGTGGAAGCCCTGAAAAAGGAATACCCGGGAGCCGTGTGTTCCCTGACCTATCAGGACCCTTTGCAGCTTTTGATTGCTACCCGTTTGGCCGCCCAGTGTACCGACGCCCGGGTGAACCAGGTGACCCCGGCCCTGTTTGCACGGTTCCCGGATTTGGAGAGCTTTTGCCAGGGCACCGAGGAGGAGATCGCGGAGTATATCCGTTCCTGCGGGCTGTATAAGACCAAGGCCCGGGATATTCTGGCCATGTGCCGGATGCTGCAGGAAACCTATGGAGGCGTGGTGCCGGATACGGTGGAGGAGCTGACCCAGCTGCCGGGGATCGGCCGCAAAACCGCCAATCTGGTGGTGGGGGACATCTTCCACAAGCCGGCAGTGGTGACGGATACCCACTGCATTCGCATCAGCGGCCGTCTGGGCCTGACGGACAGCACCAATCCTCTGAAAGTGGAAAAGGATCTGCGGGCGGTGCTCCCGCCGGAGGAATCCAATGATTTCTGTCACCGGCTGGTGCTCCACGGCCGGGCGGTGTGCGATTCCCGGAAGCCCCGGTGTGAAAATTGCGTCATGGCGGATTTTTGCCGCTATGCCCTTTCCGGCGGGGAAATCGACCCCAAAAAAGGAAAGCCGGCCAAAGGGAAATAGGAATCAAAAAACGAATCCAATAAAATGAAAAAAGAGATTGACAAACTCCGCGGAATTCTTTATAATATTATCCGTTAGGCTTTTAGGAGCCTTGTGCTGGAGTGGCTCAGTCGGTAGAGCAGCTGATTCGTAATCAGCAGGTCGTCAGTTCAAGTCTGATCTCCAGCTCCATCAGGCAAAGCCTGGAGCAAATTCGGCTCCAGGCTTTTGTTTTATCCAAAACTTGGTGTCCGCGCCGAGAAATCCGCATGGAGCAGCTGCTTTAAGGCCATCCATGCGGATTTTCTTTTGGCGCGAAAACGGGATTTGACTGTATAAGGAACGGCCCGTGGGCACAAAAGAACCGTAGGACAGTCATTTTCGCCCGGTTGACAACCGGGGGGAGCGTGATATAATAGGAATACTATCATGTTCCCAAAATGCCCAAGGATAATGAGGTGAGCCCTGAATCGTGGAGCAAGAAAACAATAGCCTGACAGTGTCCTTCTGCGTCATTGCCAGGAATGAAGAGCAGACCCTCCCGGCACTGTTTGCCGATCTTCTGGCCCAAACCTACTCCCATTCCCTGATGGAAGTCCTCCTGGTGGACAGCGCTTCCACCGACGGCACCAAAGCCTGTATGGAAGCCTTTGCCCGGGAACACGCCGGGGAATTTTCCGGCATCCAGGTGTTGGACAACCCCGGAAGAACCCTCCCCTGCGGGTGGAATGTGGCCCTGCGGGTGTTTTCCGGAGACGTCATCCTCCGGGTGGACGCCCACGCCAATATTCCCCCGGAGTTTGTGGAAAAGAACGTCCGCTGCCTGGAAAGCGGGGAAGCGGTGGCTGGCGGCCAGCGGCCCTGTGTTCTCTCGGAACCTACCCCTTGGCGGAAAACCCTGCTGTTGGCAGAGAATTCCCTCTTTGGCAGCAGCATCGCCCCCTTCCGCCGGGATGTGGGGAAGATGTACGCTAAATCCGTGTTCCATGGGGCCTATCGCCGGGAGGTCTTTGAGACCATCGGCGGCTATAACGAGGAATTGGGCCGCACCGAGGACAACGAAATCCACTACCGCATACGGAAGGCCGGCTACCGCCTGTGCTTTGACCCCGCTATTATCTCCTATCAGCACGTGCGCAGCAGCCTGCGGAAGATGGTCAAGCAGAA
>ERZ1643246.2530-NODE-2530-length-17145-cov-13.709772_pt1 | contig 17145 bp, 11 predicted proteins | sample MGYA00579265_ERZ1643246 | MGnify/ENA primary metagenome ERZ1643246 (study PRJEB29033, sample SAMEA4952261) | chicken gut metagenome | biome: Broiler Chicken; feature: Gastrointestinal Tract; material: Caecum | place: Ireland | collected 2018 | study: Broiler...
CAACCTGCCAGTTCATCAGCGGTTCCCCGCCGAAGAAATCCACTTCCAGATTTCTTCTCTTTCCGGAATTCGCAATCAGGAAATCCAGCGCTTTCTTTCCAACTTCATAAGACATGAGTGCACGTCTTCCATGGTATTCTCCCTCTTCTGCAAAGCAGTATTTACATGCAAGGTTGCAGTCGTGGGCAATGTGAAGGCAGAGCGCTTTCACTACTGTCTTGCGCTGCTTTACTTCATCGATAAAATCTTCATATACATCCCGGGTAAACAGGCGTCCCTCTTCTGTCAGAGCAGTGACTGCTTCAAGTATATCCTCAATGTCCTCCTCCGAGTACCGGCTGCCCAGTTCCTCTTTCAGATAAGCCAGAGTTTCCGGCGCCCTCAATGTCTCGGGTGTATGGAACTCATTCTGTTTTTCAAGCGCGCCGATCACATCGTACGCCTCCTGATCAACTACATGGACTGCCCCGCTGTTTACATCGAGGACTATATTATATCCGTTATTCTGATACTGATGTATCACAAGAGTACCTCTCTTTCATTTTTCTAAAACACACATAAGGCAGCGGTCTGTTAAACCGCTGCCTTCCCCCATTGTTCTTTTGTTGCTGCGATGTAATTACTTTCTGTTCTCGCAGGTCTGGTTTCCTACAGTACAGGATGTCTTGCATGCTGACTGACATGATGTCTGGCACTCTCCGCATCCGCCTTTTTTTACTGTATTGTTTAATGTCTGTGTATTTAATGTCTTAATGTGTTTCATATTATGTCCTCCTACTCTTATACGCTGTCTGCGTGTTCTGCTCGTAACATTATATCACATGGATACACGTTTTTAAAGTATTTTTTTATGATATCATGCCTCCCAGCATACCTCCGCCCGCACATAGCAAAAATGTTGTAACCAGATTTGCCGCATCTGACTGCAGGGAATGGTAGATTCCCAATGAGATCAGCATCAGAAGCACAAAATAGAGTATTCCGAGGAGAAGTCCCCACATAAACTTTTTAACTCCGGTCAGTTTTCCGACCACAAATCCTCCGGAGAATGTTGAGATCACATAAGTCAGAATAATACCCGCATTAATATTCTCCTCGCTTAACCCCGCCTTATAGAGAAGAAGTGTCAATACAAGGAGCAGAATCCCCGTCATAACATACGCGCACAAAAGCGCTTTCAACATATCGACAGATATCCTGCCATCCGCTTTTCTGTCAGCTTCCCGTCTTTGTCCTGTCCTTTTCTCCATCAATTTCCTCCTGATATCATACTGCCTGTCAGTCTTTGTCCTACTGATAAATAGTATGCCGGGGGAGAGAAAAATATGACAAAAATTCTTATGACATCTGCCGTCCGAGGAAATCCGCCGCACTGGAGGCAACCCTCTGTTCGATTTCGCCGAATTTCTTCTTTTGATCTTTATTCAGAAGCACTACCGATCCGATCACATCACCTTCGCTTATTATTGGACATATTGCCTCATCGCGAAATTCTTTCATATCCGGCACAACTTTGATGTACGATGAATCACCGCTTCCCGCAATGAGCTGTCCCCGGTCTTTTAACAATCGATCCAATTCTCTTCCGATGAACTGGTCCTGCAGCTCTTTTCTCCCGCTTCCTGAAGCAGCTACAACCTGATCTGTATCTGTAATGCACACTGTGCACCCGAGCGTCTGGGAGAGGCTTTCTGCATAGATTTTTGCCAGAGTTCCAAGCTCACCGATCGGAGAATATTTCTTTAATATGATCTCCCCTTCCCGGTCTGTAAAAATCTCCAGCGGATCGCCCTCCCGTATGCGGAGCGTCCTTCTGATCTCTTTCGGGATGACGACACGCCCCAGATCGTCGATCCTCCTTACTATCCCTGTTGCTTTCATATAAAAATTCCTCCGTCTTACAGATATCTACATAAAATGCTTATTACTGTCAGTAATTGTAGTATCTGTAAAACGGAGGAATTTATTCACTCTCAGGCAATGACGCCATTCTGTTTTAACTGCACGATTTTTCCGTACCGTCGAACTGCTGAGGAATTATCAGCAGTTCAACTGCTATTCTTTATTATATCGGCGGCGTCTGAAGATCAGTACCGCTCCTGTTGCTGCCGTAGCAGCAAACATAACAGCCAGATTTGATCTCATATTTGTATCATCACCGGTCTGAACACCATTGGAGACTGCATTATAACTGTTTGTGATCGTATATCCTTTTACCGCATTTCCTGTATATGTTACTTTATACTCTGTCCCATTGAAGTCGATTGTTCCTTTCTGTTCACCGACTTCTTTTACAGTATAGGCAATCTCTTTTCCATCTGCCTGTTTATTCAGTTCTGACCATGTGTACCGCCAGTCATTAGATTTGTTCAATGTGACAGGATCACCCACTGCTTCGCCATCTGCGTAAAGCTGGACTTTCACACTGTCAGGACGTTTTCCATCGCGATTTCCGGAATCATCCCAGCGCTTTGCCACACTGACACTGGTCGCACCAGACTGATATTTGTTTGTTACATTGTAGCCATCGACCTCAGTTATATAATTATCTACTGTGTCTTCGCTGATCGTGTAAATAATCTCCTGTCCGCCATCTCTGTATTTCGGCAGATTTTCAAAACTCCAGCTCCAGTCATTTTCTGCTGTTACTGCTGCTCTGTCAATCTCTTTGTTATCTGCATACAGACGGATTGTAATGGATTCAGGTCTTGCACCTTCATTTCCCTTATCCTCCCATGTCTTGCTGCCGGACACTTCCACTTTTTCCGTAGTATAGCTGTTGACAATTGTATAGCCTGTTGCTGCATCTCCGGTGTAGGTCACCTGATACTCAGCGCCGTCGAAATCAATCTTGCCATCAGTTTCTCCGACTTCTTTTACGGTATACTTAATTGTATTCCCTGCGGATTTTTCATCCAGTTCTGACCAGATATGGCTCCAGTTATTCTCGGCGTTCAGCACAACAGGTTCTCCCTGTGCTTTTCCATCTGCATAGAGCTGTACCTGTATACTATCAGGTCGTTTGCCATCCTGATTATCTGCGTCATTCCAGCTCTTGGTCACTGTTACACTGGTCTTTCCGGGGGTGTAGCTGTTGGTCACATCATAGCCGTCTATCTCTATCGTATAATCCGGAACCGCATCCTCGGTAATGGTGTAGGTAATCTCTTTTCCGTTCTCATACTTCGGAAGGTTTGTGAAGCTCCAGCTCCAGTTGTCTTCTTCTGTTACTGTTTTGCTTTCTTTTTGCACTCCGTTTGCCAGCAGATTGATGGTAATGGATGCCGGGCGTTTGCCGTCCTGATTATTCGCGTCATCCCATGTCTTTCTTCCGGATACTTCCGTTGTCTCAGGCGTGTGGCTGTTCGTGATCACATATCCCGCTGTCATATTTCCTTCAATAACTGCCTCGTATCCTTCTACACCTGCTTCTTCAACTGTATAGCTGATTTCTTCTCCGTCCTTATATTTTGCAAGATCGGTAAAGGAGCCGCTCCAGTTGTTTGCCTCATTCAGTGTCAGCGTCTTTCCTGTGTCCTTTTCGTCCGCCAGAAGTTTTACCGTGATTGCATTCGGACGAATGCCGTCCTGATCATTATTATCCTGCCAGCTCTTGGTCACTGTTACACTGGTCTTTCCGGGAGTGTAGCTGTTGGTCACATCATAGCCATTTACCACTGACATATAATCCGGAACCGTATCTTCGGTAATCGTGTAGATGATCTCTTTTCCATCCTCATACTTTGGAAGGTTTGTAAAGCTCCAGCTCCAGTTGTCTTCTTCTGTTACTGTTTTGCTTTCTTTTTGCACTCCGTTTGCCAGCAGATTGATGGTAATGGATGCCGGGCGCTTGCCGTCCTGATTATTCGCATCATCCCATGTCTTTCTTCCGGATACTTCTACTTTCTCTAGGATATAATCATTAATAATCACTGTCGATTTATTCAGATTACTCCTTTCAATTGTCACTTCCTGCCCCTGATCTTTCACCTCATAGCCAAAGCCTTTCCCTACCGGTGTGCCATCCTTATCTGTCTCGTACACATAATAGGTATTTCCAACAGTCAGGTTATCGAACGTTGCCGTACCTTCACTTGCGTCTTTTAAGCTGACCATCTTCACTTCGCTTGCCAGTTTTTCCCCATTGCTGTCACTGAACAGTGCAACATAGAAGTCTTCCGTCACTTTATCCGGTTCCCCATTATAGGTCACTTTCTTTGTCACGGTGATTCGGCCTGTCTCAACCTTATCATTTCCAACCACAATAAATCCCGGTTGAATTTCGTTTACACTCAACCCTGAAGATGCAATTCTTTCTCTAATTGTTTCAGCATCATTTCCTCTGAACCAGAAATAATGCCTTGCAGTATCTCTTTCATACCCATTTGGCGCTGCTGTCTCTATATAGTAGTAAATCTCATCATGACCTAGTTCCGTAAATTCCACTAATCCATTTTCATTGGTGATCCCTTTTACCTTAGTAAAATTGATGTCCTCAATATATGTCTGTAAAGCTTCGGACCAAGCCATCCTATGAAGCTCGAATTCAGCACCTTCCAAAGATTTTTGGGTTTCTGAATCAATTTTTTTGATAAAAAGTGCATCATTACTTCCTCCAGCCCCAGCTGTTGACTCATCAAAATTATAAGAATCATCCACCGAACTTGTTAATTCATCGTGCCCCTCAACGGAAACTGTATTGTTCAAAGTAATCTGCTCACTATTGTCAGTCGTACGATTTGGCGCAATTAAATAAGTCAACACAACCTTTGTTTCATCAGGTACAGTAATATAGAGCTTACCATCCATATATCTGCTGGAGATAATTTCTCCTTCCGTGGCCTTTAAACTTCCGGATACATAATAACCATTAGATGGTAATGTATCTTTCAGAATAAGGTCCTTTCCATCATTTAATGTCTTTTTGTCAGGATTCACTGTAATTGTATATAGCACCTGCTGATGATCATCCGTCAGTTCACCTGTTTTTTTAATAGCTGTTCCATGTTCAGTAACTGTAGCTGAGCCACTGTTAATCACTCCCTCTGAATCACTATAGGAAGCATAATTTGTAAAGTCCACATCACCCTTATCATCCATATAACCTTCATTAATCTTTGTTTTATATTGAATTGCGATATAGTTCTTACCTACATTATTTACAGTAAATGTAAGCACATTTCCTGTCTTTAAGGGAGTAATAGCTTTACCATTCTTTAAGGAATGATCCCATTCCTGTATATTATAATAACTATCAATTATAGAGTATTGACCACTGTCCTCCACGTATGACATACCGGAAGGAAGGATATCAGTTACAGTTATTGTACCGGTTCCTAAATCAATAGCAGCTCCATTATCTGTTCCATAATTTGCTATGATCGTCCAGATATATGTTCCATCTGTTTCACGTTGTACTCTTTTCTCTAATTCGCCTGCTCTTTTTTTATAGTGGAAGGAATCCGAATCTTCATCATAATGGCCATCCCAACTGACTTTGACATGATTTGTAATATAAGTTTCATAAGTAGAAGCATTATTCTTTAAATCATCTCCATTTGTAATTGTTTTGCAAGTAATTGTAATCGGTCCATCAATTCCTGACGCATAATCGCCTTTGAATGTTAATTTAAAAAATAGGCCCCAATCATTTTGGATTAAATCATAATTATCGGTGGTTAAGACTTTATCACTTCCATTCTCTTTTATCGTTACAACAACGGAATCACGTACCAATTTAGTTGAACCCTGAGTATCATAATCGCGATAACCATCTTCGATTTTTAGATTTATCATTTTACCTAAATTTCCATACTGATTAATGGTAATTCTCCAATCCGCTATGGCATTACCGTCATCATAGTTCACATTTGTTACATTCTTAAAAACAGCTCCGGCAACTCTAGTATCTTCTGTGCCCGGCGTACTTTCAATATATGTTCCTGTACCAGTATCTTTTACCGTTTCAGGTTTTTCCGGCTCAGTACCTCCAGGCTTGAATTCTACAGTATTTTCCACTTTTTCATTATTTTCGAGAGATGCATTATCCTTTAATTCTGTTTTATAAATAATCTCATACTGTGGTATATTTTTATTATCTAAATCTGTTCTATGGAACTGAATTGTAAATGTTCCATTGTTTTCATTAACCGTAACATCATACTGTGTTTTATCAACTACCTGCCAGTTATTTGCAGTATCTTTGATTATAATAGATTCCTCATTAAGTTGCATTTTTTCAGGCAATGTATCTGTCAAAGTTGCATTTGCCATCTGCTCCATAGTTGTATAAGTTCCTTTATTGATTAGGACTCTCCAAGACGCACTATTACCTGAAAAATTTGTATCATCTTTAGAAATTGAATAACCAGATACTTCTTTCGTCGTGCTGGATGTATTACTTCCGCCATCCCATTTCCACGTTGCTGTATTTGTCAGGGCAGCTATATTGTTTACATCTTTAATTAACGCTCTATATGTAATTGTATAATTACCTCTTGTCAATGTATAGATTCCATCACCATCATTATCATCTCCAAGATTCGTTAATATAGCAGTCGTACCATCGATATTACAATCGAAATGCACCTTATTTCCACTTGAATCTTTTACTGACCATGAACCTTCTATGAATTCCTGATTTGTCCCTAAGATATCTGTAAGCATCACACCAGTCATACTACTATTTGCATATAAACTGATAGTATAGGGCAAAGTAGGCTGACCATCTTCATCAAAAACAATATCACTTACTTGCTTTGATCCGGATATTTTTCCTTCTTCCACAGGAACCGTAATTTCACCATATCCGGGAAACTCCCATTTTGCATCTGATTCATCTGGAATCTGGTTGGTATCTACAGTGGCTTTGAAATTAAAATATCCACTGATATTTGTATGATCTTCATAATATGATTCATTTCCAAATGTAAGTGTCAACAGTCCCGTAGCTGAATCGAGCACATAGGATCCTATATTTGTTCCGTCTTCAGCATAAATCGTTCCTGATAAACTCGATGTAAATGTCAGATAATTAGTAGGAAGATTATAATGTGCTGTATAAGGAGAAGTTTTGTCTTTCATCGTATTTGGAATCGTATATTCGATTCTTCCACTTATACTCGCGTTATCTTTTGGCAGTGGATCAGCACTTGGTGTGATAGTAATGTTAAGATTATCTTTACCCACTGTGCTAAGATCAGTACCGTCCAAATCATTCTCATCCAAAACAACCGGCTCATTCCCGTCTGCATCACCGCTGCCATCATTGTTCTCTGCAGCATTCTCCTCCACAGCGCTGTACGTCACTGCACCACCCGTTACGGAAAAACTGCTCTGAGTAAATCCCATGGAAGTAACTTCACCGTCTGCATTCGTGTTGATATAATCAGTCACAATCTCAGCGGTTCCGTTATCTTTCAGATGGACGACGTCTTTATTGATGATATCACCGTCTTCTGCCGTCTTCTGAAGTGCGTGGATTGTCATCTCTGCTTTGACTTTTCCATCCTCCGGTTCGATCCGCTTATTCTCTGAAGTGGACAGGAAATAGATGTCGTAAAGCACATAATCTACCGATACGTCCTTCTGGTCTGCCTTCAGTTCAGAAGTAAGCTGTGCCTCGATAGATGATACTGCGGCTTTGTACTCATCGCTTCCCGGTTTCAGATAATCAGCTTTCAGCTCAGCATCCTGAGGAAGATTTGCTTCTTCCGGAGCAGTCGCTGTGATAGTGACTCTGCTGTCCTTATAAGAAAACTCTGTCTTTGGAGTCTCTGCCTCCGCTGCATCAGTCGTTTCTTTCTTTTCTTCTGTTTTGCTCTCAGCCTCAGCAGTTTCATTGACTTTTGCAGGTTCTTTCGTTGTCACTTCTGTTACTGGTTCTGAGATTTCTTCTTTTACAGAAGTATCTGCCTGCTCCTGTTTTTTCGCAGCTGTGTCTGCCTGTACCTCTGTCACAGCTTCAGCAGCCGGTTCTGCAGGCAATCCCCCGCCCGTCTCCTCCGTTACCTGAGTTTCGTCGGAAACCGGAGTTTCTTGTGCTGTTTCCGTTTCTTCGATTTCAGTATTCTGCGGCTCCCCTTCAGCAAATGCATAGGAAGGCATCACGCTGAATACCATGAGCAAAACCATAACTGCACAGATTGTTTTTTTGACTCTTTGTTTCATATGGCTTTTCTCCTCTCCTTCCATATACGTGAAATCATTTTTCTTAAGTATAACAATACCGTTATCAAAGAATGCGTCAAAGATTTTATATAAAAAGGGTCATAATGACTGGTTTTCATTGTTCTGGGTTATGTTTATGATCTGGTACTTGACTCCTGTCCGCTGTCTTCCGATCCGGAAGTACCCGCTTATCTTCTTCTCGGTCGCGCAGCACTCTTCCAACTCGATATTCGCCAGCAGGATCAGATATTGTCCTTTCCCGTACCTGCTCACCACATCGCTGCCACAGACGGCTTTTCGGATAGACTCTGTCAGGCGTTCATCCAGTTCGTCCAGTTTCTTTCCCTCTTGCATAGGATTTCCTTTACTGTCCACTATGGTACACAGCATCAGGTAGACGGTATGTCCGCTGCTCATGGACATACGCTTCAGAGCCCGGTATATCCCGCGGAAAACAGGATAACTGCATACATAGGGGCCGTTCATCTGCTGTTCTTCCATGTCTGACCGGATACTTTCCAGACTATTGCGGGGATGTACAAACTGATTTCCCAGATTCCGGAAGGAATCAATCAGTTTCCGGAAGGGCCGCATCCCTCTCTGATCTAAGTAGATCTTTACTGTGTCTGCATAATACTGATGGGCTTCCTCATATCTCCCCATTCCGATCAGAGCTTCCATCACCACCGCTTCTCAGTCGCAGAAGGGAGCCGCCATGGAGGCGTACCGCCCCAGCCTCTCCATGGCGACGTAGTCCTGTCTGACCCGGAGTCGGAGGACGATGTCCTCCACGCTTTTGCAGAACATGCCCCGGTATCTCTTGGCTTCCGTCGCGATCCATACCTCTCCGGAATAAGATTTCAGGAACTCTCCCGTATACCACTCACAGGCCTTTGCCATGATCTTCACGCGTTCATCGGGATCGGCTGTGGCTCTTCCTTTTCTGTACAGTTTCTCGAAGATCTCTGCGTCTTCCTCCACCGGGATCTGATCTGTTCAGTATAGGATCCCGTTCTTCATCTCTATATAGCTGCATTTCGGAAGACCTGCCTTCTCGAGTTTCTTCTTTGCATTGTACACGACGCTCCTGAGTGCGTGATGAGGATTCTGTATATCTCTGTCCCCGAACAGGACTTCCTCCGCCATGTCCCGGCTGACTCCCCGGTTCCGGTTATGGATCAGAAGCTGCATCAGAGTTATAAACTGGGATTCACCGCTTTTCTGCCCAGACAGAGATACGCCGTTATACAGCATGGAAAAGTTTCCAAACATTTTGACTGACAATATATCTTTTTTCTCTAGTGCCACTGTGCCCCACCCCTTCTTTGGAACCTTGTCTGAGTAATATGAATGGTACTGATGTCGGAATACAACTTTTACCTGCGAAGACAAAATCCCCGCAGGTAAATCCCCTCTCATTCTCTTTTGTATTTTCTTGTTTATTCTTTCACACTGCCCACTGCAACACCCTGAACGATCTGTCTGGACAATACCAGATACACGATGATCACCGGGAAGATGGAGAATGCGATTGCCATATACACCTGCCCCATATCAAACTTCAGCCAGTCTGCGGCACGCAGCTGCGCGATCAGTATCGGCAGTGTCTTTTTATTGTCATCATGCAGGATCAATGCCGGCGTGAAGTAATTGTTCCAGCTGCTCACAAATGTGAAGATTGCCTGTACCGCGATCGCCGGTTTCATAAGCGGAAGCACGATGTGGTTAAATGTCCGGAACTCGCCCGATCCGTCAATCCTTGCCGCCTCGATCAGAGCAAGAGGCAGAGTGCTTTCCATGTACTGCTTCATATAGAAAAATGTAACCGGTGCAGCGATCGTCGTGCATATCAATGGTATAAAAGAATCTTCAAGGCCCATACGGGATACAAGCTGTACGAATCCGAGCGCCGTCACCTGTGTCGGGATCATCATGATCATCAAGATAAACGGATAGATATATTTCTTCAGTTTGAAATCATATGCATGGATGGCATACGCTGTCATGGTGGAAAAATATACGCTCAGCACTGCGCTCGAACCGGCGATGATTAAACTGTTCAGCATGCCCTGCACAATGGGCAGTGTACCATGGAGAAGATTGTTCCAGTTATCAATCGCATGGGTACTCGGCAGAAGTGTAAATCCGGCCTGCAGTTCTCCATTTGACCTTGTAGCATTGATAAACAGTATGTAAAACCAGAACAGGCAGAAGAAACTTATGATAATAAGGACAATATATGCCAATATTCTTCTCGCCTTGATTCCCAGGCCTTTCTTTAAACCGTCATTGTTTTTTCCGCTCATAATCCTACCCCTTTCTCTTATCGTTTCCTGTCACCTTGAATACGATAAGGCTCAGGATACCCGTCATGATGAACAATACAACCGAAAGAGCGCCGGCCATGCCGTAATTCTTGCTGAACAGATGCTTGTTGAGGAACATGATCAGCGTCATGGTAGAACGCATCGGATCTCCGGTTCCGTTGGTCAGGATCTGCGGAACATCAAACAGCTGTAATCCGCCGATCAGAGAGGTAATGATCACGTATACGAGAATAGGTCTCAGAAGCGGGAGCGTGATCTTATAAAATACCTGAGTAGAGGTTGCCCCGTCCACTTCTGCCGCCTCGAAGAGATTCGTATCGATTCCCATCATGCCGGCCATCAGAAGGATCGTTGTGTTTCCAAACCACATCAGACAGTTCATCAGAGCGATCAAACCTCTTGCGCTTCCCGTATTGGAGAGGAACTTATACGGCGTATCGATAAATCCGATCTGCATAAGCAGCGAGTTGATCGGCCCTCCGTCTGAAAACAATGTAAAGAACAACATGGCGAAAGCTGACGCCATGATCAGGTTCGGCAGATAGATCACCGTCTTGAAAAATCTGGAACCTTTCAGCTTAAGCCGGGTGTCTGAGAACCAGGCTCCCAGCAGTAACGATAAGATGATCTGCGGAATAAAACACATGATCCACAGCACCATTGTATTCTTCGCATATATCCAGATATCTCCCCCCTCGAAGAGCTGCACATAGTTGTCAAGTCCTACAAACGTCGGACCGATCTGAGTCAGTCCGGACATATAGTTTTCAAAAAAACTGTTATAAATTGTACTTACCAGCGGTATGAGCTGGAATATTACATATGCCAGCGTAAATGGGATAAGGAAAATATATCCCCACTTATTATAGCCGGACACTCTGCTTCTTTTTTTCTTCATCTGATCCGTCCTCCGTTTCAGAAAATGATGGCTGCGTCCGCCTGCCTTGCGGCATGGCAGGCGCAGCCTAAAATACCTGCTGTCGCACTATACTTTATGTGCGAATATTGTTCATGGACTTTTTCTGTCCGATTTACGGGTGATTATATCCCCCTCACTTTATAAGTGATATTAATAAGTAAGTTCCGGATACTTCTCTACCACTGCTTTGTAGAACAGATCAAGTGCCTCGTCCTTTGTTGCACTGCCTTCAAAGTAGTTCTTCATCGCGTTCTGGAATTCTTCGTTACATCCCTGATCATATGCGGAAAGGTTGCTCAGATCAAGATTCTCAACGCCTGCGATGTACATCGGCAACGGGTTCTGGCCGCCCAGAATCTTGCTTGAATAATCGGGATCTTCAGCCATCTCATTCATGACATCCTGATTGTTTACGAAGTCGTCATCGTCTACTACGATCTCTTTCATTACTGTATCGTCTGTTGTCATTGTCAGCATGATATCTTTGATCAGATCGGCATTATCTGTTCCTTCTGCCGCGCAGATCCATGTGCCGCCCCAGAAGAATCCCTGCGGTCCCTCAGCAGCTCCCCAGCCGCCTTCGTATCCGATACTGCCTTCTGTGTCAGCTGCCATTGAGAAGTTTACAAGCCATGCAGGTCCGAAGTAGCAGAATACTTTTCCGTCCGGATAGAAACCTTTGCTCCAGTCATCACTCCAGAGTTCATAAGTTCCTGTCTCGCCCGCATCTACAAGCTCTTTCGAGTCATCTACCCATTTCATGATGTTGTCGTCAATGTTGATCTTGCCGTCAACTACCCACGGTGAAGAAACATTGTTGGAATATACACGGTAGGAGTCATTTACTGTATACATTACATGGTAACCTGCGTCTTTCAGCGTAGCTGCCGTCTGTTTGAATGTATCCCAGTCTTTTACGTATTCCTGTACTTCAGACGGATCATCTGTTCCGAGCACTTCTTTTGCCGCCGCTCTGTTATAGAAAAGAACTCCCGGGCATCCCTGCCATGACAGGCCTTTCAGAACACCGTCGGAATCCGTAACAACATCCTTTGTATACTGATACTGTTTTGACAGATCGTCATCGGTAATTCCCAGATCTTTAATAGGCATTGTATAATCACTGTCTACATATTTTAATGCGTAATCAGCCTCAACAAGGAACATATCGATCTTGTCATCAGCAGCCGCGTCAGCCTGTTTCAGAAGTGTTGCATCCAGATTGTTCTGATATGCATTATCATCACTTGGAGTGATATTCCATTTTACGGTGATATCACCGATCTTTCCGGTCGTAGCATCTACTTCTTCATAGTCTGCATAGTGGTCTGTGATCCTTGTCTTGAATTCTTCGTTCCAGCAATAGATATTAAATACCTTGCCCTGCTCGTCTGCGCTTGCTTCTTTACTGTTCGTTCCTGCTCCGCTGCTGTCATTGCCGCCTGTACTTCCGCATCCTGCGATCATGGATGTAACCATTGCCGTACATAATAAAGCGCTTACCAGTTTCTTTTTCATAGATGAACCTCCTTTAAAATTGGTTATTTGTTTCCGGGGTTATTTTTCCTACTGACTGTCCTGTCAATAGTTCCCCCTCTATAACAACTCTCTCCACAAGAGCCGTCTTCGGTGTTTCAATAGACTGGATCAGCCTGCGTCCGGCTTCCCGCCCGATCCGCTCCGTATCCTGCCTGATCGTCGTCAGTTTCGGATGGAGCAGCTGTGACATCCTGATCCCGTCATACCCGGCGATCGATATATCGCCCGGTATCGTCATTCCTCTTTCTGTGATCACATTTCTTCCGCCGATCAGCGCCATATCATCGGGATAGATGATGCAGGTGGGCGGATTCTTCAGATCAAGGAGGGATTTTGTTGCTTCTGCAGATTCCTTTGTCTCCATGTACCGGGCTTCTATTACGTATTCTCCCGGAATGTCAAGCTTCAGTTCTTCTGCTGTTCTGTAAAATGCTGCCAGACGGTCTTTTGTAACATAAGAGCCGGTCTGCCCGCATATGTAAGCGATTCTTCGGTGTCCCTGACTGTAAATGTATTTCATCAGGTCTTCCATCCCTTTAATGTTATTTGATAAAACAGCTGTACAGTTCTGATGTATATAGTCTACTGTCACTGTGGGTATATCGCTTCTCAACAATTCCTGAACCTGAGGCGATTCATAATCATCGCAGCAGATAACCGCAATGCCGTCAAAATTTCGATATCTCGCATGGTCCAGATAGGTCATGTCGCTGTTCTCAAATGATGTGTTAATAAAAGTAAGGTCGTAATGCTGCTGTTCTATCTGAAGCTTTAACCCGTTAAGTACTCCTGAAAAATACTCATGTGTCAGACCGCTTCCGGCCTGTTCTTCAAAAAGAACTCCTATATTATAAGAATGTTTCGTCTTCAATGCTCTGGCAGCGACATTAGGAACATATCCCAGCTCCTTTGCCGTCTGTCTGATACGATTCTTGGTATCTTCACCGATATCTCCGCGGTCGCTCAATGCTTTGCTGACTGTAGCAACAGATACTTTGCACCGTTCAGCTATCATCTTCATCGATACCATGCTGCTTTCCCCTTTCTATGCGCATATCCTGATTAAGTAAGCTTTTCTTTTTACTTAATCGTTTTCGTGCTTTAACTATAACCCCATTTTCGTATTTTCGCAATACTATTTTTGCAATTTTGTTAATTTATCTAAACTTTTTATTATTTTATTGTGCAATTATCATATTATTACTGTTTTGTATAAAATTTAAATTGTAAATTTTGTACTTTAACTTACTCGTTTTCAAATTATTATTGATTTTTCAGTTTCTTTCATATATACTTTTCCTTGAAAATACGTAACTTAAACGTATTCGTAAACTCACTGTCCCATATGTTTTAGGAAACGGAGGTTCCGGTATGAAATACGGATATTTTGACGATGAAAGGAAAGAATATGTAATCACTGTTCCTCAGACTCCCCTCCCATGGATCAATTATCTGGGTTCAGAGAACTTTTTCTCTCTTATCTCTAATACCTGCGGCGGTTACAGCTTCTATAAAGACGCTAAGCTTCTGCGGCTGACGAGATATCGGTACAATAACGTACCGCTTGACAGCAACGGACATTATTACTACATAAAAGACGGGGATACCGTCTGGAATCCGGGATGGATGCCGTCAAAGACAGATCTGGACTCTTACAAATGCCGCCACGGCCTTGGGTATTCTGTCTTTGAGGGCAAAAAGAATTCTGTCGCGGCAGAACTGACAGCTTTCGTTCCGGTAGGCGAGAGCTGTGAGATCAATAAGCTGACGATCACAAATGAAAGTACGGATACAAAGGAGCTCTCTGTTTTTTCATATGTGGAATTCTGCCTTTGGAACGCAATGGACGACATGACCAACTTCCAGCGTAATTACTCAACCGGTGAAGTGGAAGTGCATGGATCAGCCATCTTTCACAAGACCGAATACAGGGAACGCAGGAATCATTATGCAGTCTATGCGGTAAACACTGCGATCGACGGATATGATACAGACCGGGATGCATTTCTCGGCGCTTACGGGGAAAATTCCGCTCCGGAATGCGTAGTAAAAGGCGAGTCGAAAAACTCGATCGCCAGCGGATGGGCGCCGGTCGGATCCCACCATATCAAAATAACCCTTGCCCCCGGCGAATCCAGAACTTATATATTCCTTCTGGGCTATATTGAAAATCCTGTGGAAGAAAAATGGGACGGACGCCCGGAAGAAGGCAGGATCAACCGGAAACGCGCAGACGAGATGATGGCAGGATTTGACACTGAAGAAAAAGCTGATCTGGCACTTGAGAAGCTGAAAAAATACTGGACAAATCTCCTGAACCGATTTACCGTGTCTTCCGCCGAGAAGAAGCTGGACCGGATGGTCAATGTATGGCATCAGTATCAGTGTATGGTCACTTTCAACATGAGCCGTTCCGCCTCCTACTTTGAATCCGGGATCGGGCGCGGCATGGGATTCCGGGATTCCTGTCAGGATCTGCTGGGATTCGTCCACCTCGTTCCCGACAGAGCAAGGCAGAGGCTGATCGACATCGCCTCCACACAGTTTGAGGACGGAAGCGCATACCATCAGTACCAGCCGCTCACCAAAAAAGGCAACTCGGATATCGGAAGCGGCTTTAACGATGATCCGCTGTGGCTTATCGCCGGAACAGCCGCATATATCAAAGAGACCGGTGACTATACCATTCTGAACGAATCGACTCCGTTCGACAGCAGCCCTGCCAACACAGCGCCCTTCATGGAACACCTGCGCCGCTCCTTCCACTACACCGTGGACCATCTTGGTCCTCACGGCCTGCCGCTGATCGGCCGCGCGGACTGGAACGACTGCCTGAACCTGAACTGCTTTTCTACAGAACCGGGAGAATCTTTCCAGACGTCCGGACCGTCCGAAGGGCCCAATGCAGAATCTGTATTTATTGCCGGGATGTTTGTCCTGTACGGGAAAGACTATGCAGCCATCTGCCGGCATCGGGGCATGGAAGAAGAAGCCGTCTTCGCCGATACAGCTGTAAAGGACATGGAACAGACCGTTCTGGATACAGGATGGGACGGAGAATGGTATCTGAGAGCATACGATCATTTTAAAAACAAAGTAGGCTCCCATGAATGCGAAGAAGGAAAGATATTTATCGAGCCTCAGGGATTCTGTTCTATGGCGGGGATCGGTCTCTCTGACGGGTACTGCATAAAAGCTCTGGAATCTGTCGAAAAGCACCTGGATACAAAATACGGGATCGTGCTGCTCCAGCCCCCATATCTGCGCTATCACACCGAGCTGGGAGAGATATCCTCCTACCCGCCGGGATACAAGGAGAATGCCGGAATCTTCTGCCACAACAACCCATGGATCTCCATCGCCGAGACAGTCGTGGGAAGAGGAAACCGTGCATGGAGCGTCTACACCCGCACATGTCCGGCTTATATTGAAGATATCAGCGACATCCACCGTACAGAACCGTATGTATATTCACAGATGATTGCCGGTAAAGACGCGCCTAATTTTGGCGAGGCGAAGAACAGCTGGCTGACCGGGACCGCGGCATGGACGTTTTTAAACGTATCTCAGTACATACTCGGCATACGCCCGGATTACGATGGACTTATCATTGATCCGTGTATCCCGGATACTCTGGAAAGTTACGAAGTAACAAGGGTATTCCGCGGTGTCAAATATCATATCACCGTACAGAATCCTGACCATAAAGAAAAAGGCGTTTCATCGCTCACTGTCAACGGAGAAACGCTCTCAGGGAACAAAGTGCCTTTCAACGCAGAAGAAAAAGAAATGTATATTCTCGCTGTAATGTAGCGGACGAAAATTCAGGAGAAGGGAGACTGAATATTCAATCTCCCTTCTCCTTCCATATCTTCAGGTTCTGTATCTTCATGCCGCTCTGTGCAAAGTAAATCCGCACATAATTATTCGGGAAGAAAATCTCACCCATGCTCTGGTCTATTTCAATCACCTTTCCATGCGTTCCGTTCACCGTGATCGAACCTTTCAGTGCTCCGTTCAGGAATACGGAAACAGGAATCTGAGCCAGTTCTCCTCCTTCGGCGCTCGCCGTCAATGTAAGGCGGTATACGCCCGGATCACGGATAATGATCCCGAACGTCCACGATTCTCCCCGATCCGTACAGATCTTTTCTCCCGGGAGCTCCAGATATTCATCTATTTTATAGTATT
>ERZ1643246.2531-NODE-2531-length-17140-cov-7.205502_pt1 | contig 17140 bp, 19 predicted proteins | sample MGYA00579265_ERZ1643246 | MGnify/ENA primary metagenome ERZ1643246 (study PRJEB29033, sample SAMEA4952261) | chicken gut metagenome | biome: Broiler Chicken; feature: Gastrointestinal Tract; material: Caecum | place: Ireland | collected 2018 | study: Broiler...
GCGTTTGACTACGGATCAAAAGGCCGGGGGTTCGAATCCTCTAACGCACGGACAGAAAAGGCATCTGTTTTGCGGCAGGTGCCTTTTTCGTGTTCTGAACAGTCTCCGCGGACATTTTATTTTTTTCCGGTTCCGCCGGGGATATCTGAAAGTTTTGCATTGCAAATTCCGGAAGAGATGCTATAATGGTGGGCTGAAAGGAGTTTATCCCATGGGAAAATTTCAGAGATCCACTGTTTTGATACAATTCACCATGGCCGTCTGCGGCGGCTTCCTGGGTGCCTATGCCCTGTTCAGCCGCCAGATGGTATTCGGCTCTTCCCAGACCGCCAATGTGATAGAACTGGTCAGTGCCATTTGCGGACGGAATCTGCCGGAAATGCTGATTCATCTCGGAGCGCTGCTGCTCTATATCTCCGCCGTGGTGCTGGCCACGGCCATAGAAGAAAAAACCACACTGGATAACCGCTATCTTTCCCTGGGGATCAACGCTGCTGTTATCCTGTCCTGCGCCTTCATCCCCACAGACATAGACCCGGTTATGGCTCTGTACCCGGTATTCTTTGCCGCTGCCTTTCAGTGGTGTTCCTTTAAGGGCGTCGGCCCCTATGCCAGCTCCACAATCTTTTCCACAAACAATATCAGGCAGACCTTCTCTTCCCTGACAAAATACTGGCTGGAAAAAGATCCTGCGGCCAGAGGTCCTCATGCGGAAAAAGCCCGTATCTTCGGAGGCACCCTGTTCTTCTTCAACGCCGGAGCAGCAGCGGAATATCTGCTGCTCCAGGTTTTTTCTCTGCGCAGCATCTGGTTTGCCCTGCTCCCTCTGTGCGCCGGCGCTTTACTGGTCATCTCAGAAAACCATTCCCGGATTTCCGCAGAATATACTTCGAGCTGTAAATATCTGCACAAACAGGAGGCTCCTCAATGACGATTAATGAAATTGCCGAAATGGCCGGTGTTTCCCGGGCTACTGTTTCCCGGTACCTGAACGGCGCCCATTATACCTCCCATGTTTCCGATGGAGAAACGGTGGAAAAGGGTCAGCTGCTTCTAGAATTCGATATCCCTGCCATCACGGCCGCCGGATACGATATCACCACACCGGTGATCGTCACCAACAGCGATGATTATCAGCAGGTGGAACTTCTGGCCAGCGGCAGCGTCAGCCCGGGAACGGAGGTATTAAAGGTATGGTAAAGAATCAGCAGGATCCCTGGCGGCTGAAATTTCACCTGATGCCGCCTCAGGGATGGCTCAATGACCCGAACGGACTCTGCCAGTTCCACGGAATCTATCATATTTTCTTCCAGTACCGTCCTGGGACCGCGGCGGCCGACGGCAGCGGTCCCAGGGTCTGGAAGGAAAACGGAGCGTACTATATGGTACTGGGCGCCAGGCAGACCGACGAAAAGGGCTCCGCGCTGCTTTACCGCAGCCGCGACCTGGAACACTGGGATTTTGTCAGAGTCCTGACCACCCCGGAACCTTTCGGCTATATGTGGGAATGCCCCGATTACTTCCATCTGGACGGGCAGGACTGGCTTTCTGTCTGCCCCCAGGGCCTTCCCTGCGAAGCTTTCCGTTTTCAGAATATCTACCAGTCCGGTTATTTTTCTGTATCCGGCCGGCTGGATGAGGCGCAGACCCTCTCCCGCTTTACGGAATGGGATATGGGCTTCGACTTCTACGCCCCCAGACTTTTTCGGACGAGCGGGGGCGCAGGCTTCTGATTGCCTGGGCCGGCATGCCGGACGCCCCTTCCTCCAATCCAACGGAGGCTTACGGCTGGCAGCACGCCCTGACGGTTCCCCGCCGGCTGACCGGAAACGGCGGCCAGATCCTGCAGTCTCCCGTGCCTGAGCTGGAAAGGCTGCGCCGGAATGGGCGGCCCCTCCTGGAAAATACGGAATTTCTTCTGGAAGACGGAAGCGGCGATCTGCTTCTTACCTTTCCGGAACAGAACTGCCGTCCCTGGAAGATTCAGGTGGGAAGCGGGCTGCGTCTCTCCTGGGAAGAAGGTATCCTGCGGCTGGAGCTGAATGCATCCTGGGGATACGGCCGGACATTCCGACAGCTTGCGCTGAGACAGTGCCGGAGCCTGCGCCTCCTGGCTGATACCAGCCTGCTGGAAATTTATGTTAACGGCGGCGAGCAGGTGCTCACCACACGCTTCTATCCGGACTATCCGGGCCAGGGAAACCGTGCGCTCCCGATAAAGCTAGCCTGTCCCGGTATCTCCGGCACGGGCTGGCAGATGGATGCCATGGAAACCAACCGGCACTATTTCTGACCTTCCCCGCTGCCCTCCTGCAGATCCCGGATAAGTCCGTCCAGGATCTGCAGGGTTCTCTCTTTCTCATATACATAACGGCTGCCCGGAAGAGATTTGATGAATTTGCAGAAGGACTGGCCGATACCTCCATCCCGGATATGGAGATTGCATCCGAAAGCGCCTCCTGAAAATCCCTGAACCGCATAGAAATGTACGCCGTGCCTGGGATCACAGGTAAAGGTCAGATAGGGCGGGATGGGAATTTCTTCCGGATCCACCATGCAGCCGTGTATCTTATCCTGCGCGATATCTTCCCGGAACTGCCGCAGAAGCTCCAGCCGCAGCTCCGGTGGGAAAGGTTTGACCAGCTCCGACGGCAGATCTATCTCCACACCGTCCGATACGAATTGGCGGAGACCCTTTTCTGAAAAGATCGTATAGTAATCTCCCGTCAGTTCCCGCAGAATCCCAAACCGTCTGTCGCTGCATTCAATCAGCTTTTCTCTCTCCGGAATCTCCTCCCGGAATTGTCCGGCAATACGCTCTCTGGTATAGTACCGTCCCAGACATGGCTGAAGCATCATGGTGTAGTAAGCCCCCTGATCCGTATTCTCCATATAGGCCTCCAGAATCTGCAGGGGATCGCCCTCGTAGGAACAGAGCGGCTGGCACTCCTCTGCCACCTTAAAAAATCGTTTTCTGTACAGCCGCAGCAGCTCCGGCGATGTCTGTACCTGGGCCGCCGATAATTTTTCATCCAGAGTGATGAGAAAATGCGGCGTGACGATAAAATAGGACATGGGGCTGACCGAGGCCTGCACCGCCGCGTTCTCGAAATAGTAATAGGCAAAATAGCGGCTTTCCGAGACGAACGCCAGAGGAAGCAGCTTCTGCACCAGCCTGAGGTTCTCCGCCGCTCCAAAGCGGCTGGGTACAAAGTTTACCAGCTGTTTAACGGAAAAATCCCTCCCGTTCCGCCACAGGCGGAGCAAAAACTCTGTCAGGACGCAGCCGGATGGAAGAAAGATCTCCAGCTGGCAGCCGGAAAGAGCCGTCTCATACTGCCAGATTTCCCTCACGGCGTTTTCCACCTGGGCTCTTCCCAGGATCAGTTCCGGAAAATCCGAAGGACGGACAGACGGAATCTCCCCGGAAACATACAGTCCTCCGGTCAGATGCAGCTGGATCAGATCCGTCAGAATTTCACAGATCGCCTCCTGTATTTTATAAAGGTCCTCGCCCTGGAGCAGCATCTCATAATAACAGGTCAGTTCCCGCACCTCCGGAAGCGTAAGCTGCAGATACCGGATCAGCTTTTTCAGCGCCGTATACGAGAGAATCCTCTCATCCTTCAGTGCTTTATGAATAGATGTCCGTTCCAGCCCGGCGTTTTTCGCGATTCCCGCGATGGACTCTCCCTGGCTGTGCAGGAGCTCTCTCAGATATTCAGAAAATTTAGACATACAGTTATCCCCCGTCATTGAAAAACGGCCGCCGCCGTCTTTTTCATGCATTTTATTATAGCATCCCGGCCGCTTCTTTTTACAGCCATACCTCCCATAACCTGTGACATATTTTTCCGCTAAAATCGTCACACTTTTTGTCACACCCTGTCAGAGCCGTTTTCTCCGCGCACAAGTGGAACAGGGGACGGAAACCCTCCTGTTTCCGTCCCCTGTTTCCATCAGGATGCTATATATTGATTTTTTGTTTTGTGTCCGAAAAACATATGGTCGATTCTCGGCAGTTCCACACCGATAGTCTCCCGCAGCACATCCTCCACCGTGCCGACCGGAATGATCCGGATCGTTTTCTTTACTTCCTCCGGCACCTCCTTCAGATCTATCACATTTTCTTCCGGGATCAGAACCCGGGTAATCCCCGCTCTCTGGGCTCCAAGCAGCTTTTCTTTCAGTCCTCCGATAGGGAGCACCGCTCCCCGCAGGGTAATCTCTCCCGTCATGGCCAGAGCCGGATCTACTTTCCTTCCTGTAAACAGGGAAGCCAGGGCGGTAAACAGCGCAATTCCCGCGGAAGGCCCGTCCTTGGGCACAGAACCGGAGGGCACGTGGATATGGATATCCCGCTCCTTCAGATTCACGGTATCCATAGGCAGGCGCGATTTCAGAAGACTTAAGGAAATCCTGGCGGATTCCTGCATCACATCGCCCAGCTGTCCCGTCAGGGTTACCTGACCGCTTCCCGGCATATCCGTTGCTTCAATAAACAGAATTTCTCCGCCCGCCTGGGTCCAGGCCAGTCCGGTTACTACTCCCGGCGGATTGTCCTGCTCTGCCCGGTCATGGCGGGATATCTTCCGCCCCAGCAGTTCTTCCAGATCTTCCTCCCGGACGGCTGCCGGATGTTTCACACCCCCCAGAACGATCTTTTCAGACAGAGCCCTGGCAATGGCTGCCAGCTGTTTTTTCAGGCCACGGACACCGGCCTCCATGGTATAATCCGTAATAATCTTTTTCAGGGCCGCATCCTCGATCCGGAACTGTTCCTCCGAAAGGCCATGTTCCTCCCGCACCTCCGGAAGCAGATGTTCTGTGGCAATATGGTATTTCTCTGTCTCCGTATAGCCGGAAATCTGAATCACTTCCATCCGGTCCAGCAGAGGACCCGGAATGGTATCCAGGCTGTTGGCGGTAGCAAGGAAGAACACATCCGACAGATCGTAGGGAAGATCCAGATAATGGTCGGTAAAGGTACTGTTCTGTTCCGGATCCAGCACCTCCAGCAGGGCGCTGGCCGGATCTCCGCTGTAGCCCCCGGCATTCAGCTTATCCACCTCATCCAGTACCATAACCGGATTGGATACGCCGGCTGTCTTAATACTCTGCAGAATCCGTCCCGGCAAAGCTCCCACATACGTGCGCCGGTGTCCCCGGATCTCCGCTTCATCCCGGATACCTCCCAGGCTCAGACGGATATATTTTCGGCCCATAGCCCGGGCTATGCTCTTTCCAAGGCTTGTTTTTCCCGTTCCGGGCGGTCCTACCAGAAGCAGGATAGATCCTCTGCTCCCCTTCTTCAGCTGCAGCACCGCCAGATACTGGAGAATTCTCTCTTTTACTTTATCCAGACCGTAATGATCGGATTCCAGAATCTCTCTGGCCTTCTTAAGATCCGCGGAGACTTCCTTCTCTTTTTTCCAGGGAAGCTGCAGGGCAAAATCCAGATAATTTCGAATCACGCTTTCCTCGGCGCTGCCCTGTCCCAGAACCTCCAGCCGCTCTGTCTCTTCCAGAAGGGCCTCCCGGATCTCCTCCGGCATCTCTGTCTCCCGGATCCTCTCCCGGTAATCCTTCTTCTTGCCCCGTCTGCCGCTTTCCGGCTCTTCGCCGTTTTCCTGCAGCTCTTCCTGGATGGACTTCAGCTGTTCCCGCAGCACCTGATTCCGGTAGATCCGGTTGGCCCGGTCAGATATCTTCTCATTCAGCTCCATGCTCAGCTGTACAGCTTCCTTCTGCTTGAGCAGGTCATCCATAAACAGAAGACTCCGCTCTTTCTCAGAATCCGTTTTCAGATATTCATATTTCCGCTCTCCCGACATGTGCAGATAGCGGCTGAGATAGACGATCATGGTATTGATATCGGAAAAACCATCCAGCACCTTCACATACTGCTCTCCATTCTGAAACTTCTCACTGATCCGCCTGACAATTTCCTTGTAGTAATCCAGAATCTCCTCCCGGCTTCTGTCATCCAGATCCTCGGTTTCGGGAGCCTCCTCCCACCGGGCGCAGAAAATTCCCTCCCGGAAGCTCATCTCCGAGACGGCCACTCTCTCCAGAAACTTTGCATGAAGAAAAGTTCCCTTTTCCGTTTTCTGCAGCTCCTGTACCTGGAACAGAAGCCCCATACTGTGAAAATCCTCCTGCCGTACTTCCTCCTGCCGGTAATTCTGCCGGAGAGGCAGGGCGATTATGGGTTCTTTTGTCCCCTCCATCCGCTCTGCCAGCGGCCCGCTTCCCTTCTGCAGCGGCATCACGGCCTCCACCCCCGGAAGGAGCAGGGCATCCGCAACGGGCAGCACCGGAAGTACCGTATTTTCATAAATTTTTTCCATATGCAATCCCTTTCCTTTCTATAAATGAATGTTCGTTTATCATCGGGTATTAAGAACGGCGGGAAGTTTCTGACACTGGCATCGGCTTCCCGCCGCGGAAATATCCGGCATAAAACCGGAATCCTTTACAAGAGAATCGCCTGCTGAACCAGACGGATAATCTCATCCAGGAGATCTGATTTCTCCGCGCTGTCCAGATTCTGATCAAAAACGATGGCCTTCACCGGATAAAAAATGACAGCCTCCAGACTCTTCTCACTGCAGTCGCGGATCACGCGCTCCCGCTTCATCTCCTCCAGAAGGCAGCTGACGCTGCCGATGCCCCTCCGGCAGGAACACTTGCTGGCCAGAGCTCTGCAGTTTCCGAACTGTTCAATAAAGCTGCAGATATCCTCGTTCTCTGTCATATAGCGGTAAAAACTTCTCATCAGCGTATCGATCACCTGGCCTCCGCCCATATCGGCCCGCACCTGCTCCATCATGTAGTCAAAAATATGCTCCGAGTATTCCCGGTAGATACACTGCAGCATATCCTCCTTGCTGTCAAAATAGGTGTAGACCGTGGCCGGGGAAACCTCCGCCTTCCTGGCAATTTTGGAAATAGAAGTCCCGCTCCAGCCCTCCTCCAGCATCAGGCTGGCTACTGCCTCCTTGATCCGCTGTTCTTTTTCATCGTCTTTTCTTCTCATAGCTTACCTCACGCCTTTATAATAAACGATCATTCGTTTATTGTCAATAGCCTATCTCCTGCTCTTCATCCTATCCGCCATTTCCTATTCCTCCTTCTTCTCCACTTCCCGCAGAAACGCCTCCATTTCTTCCAGCTCTTCCCTGCCGATTCCCTCGCTCTGATACAGGGACACCACAAAACTTTTCAGGGAATTTCCATACAGTTTTTCCAGCACGCTGCGGCTTTCCTGCTGCTGGTACGCTTCCCGGGTAACCAGAGGGTTGTACAGATTCGTCCTGCCGTCCTTTTTTACAGAAACAAATTTCTTCTTTTCCAGCCTGGTGAGCATGGACAGCACCGTTGTCAGCGCCAGGTGTTTCTTCCGGTTAAGATAGGTTTCCACCTCCAGACGTGTCATGTCGGGATGGCCATTCCACAGGGCCATCATCACTTCCAGCTCTGAATCCGGAAGCCTTGGAAATTTCTTTTTCACGATCCTCTTCCTCCTACCATTGTAGTAATTAATCTTATTGTATGGGGCGGCGAAGGAAATGTCAAGTCTCAAATACTTTCTGCCGGTAGACTTCTGCTTTCCACAACACTTCCGTTAATATTTGCAAAGATTCTTTTATTTAAAACAAAATTACAGATGCTTTGCGCTATCCTGTAATCAGAAAAAACAAAGGGCCGCAAAAAGCAGGCAGAAAGGCAGGAGAGATATGAAACCTTACAATAACCTTTATAAGCAGGCAGAAAAGCACGGACAGCAGGTCATGGAGCTGGCAGGCGCCTATTTCCGTGAACCGTCTCCGGAGGCCGGCAGAGAATTGGAAACGCTGTTCTCCGCCACCGAGAGCTATGCGGATCAACATTGCCCGGGCTACGAAGGGATCCTGGCCATCCACACCCATGTCCTGGCACTCCACTACGTAAACGAGTCCTACAACCCCTCTCTGGCTCTGGCTTATTCCCGCATGGCGGAGCTGAACTACACCGCGTACTTACGCGGGCTGAATGGCCGGGAGCGGGAAACGGCTCTGCTCTATCAATATCAGGTATGGGTGATCTGCGCCTACGTGGCCTATGACGGAGACGATTTTCGCGGTGCTCTGGAATGGCTGAAAAAGCTTCCCTCTTCCCGCTTCGGCACGGCAGAACTGGGACTGGCTGCTCTGGCGCAGCTGCGTCTGGCCTGCGAACAGGGCGAAGAAGCACTTCTGAGACCAGCCTTCGAAATGCTGCAGGCCATGGACGGGCTCTTTCGGGAACCCCTGCGTTATCTGTTTGAAGAGGATATCGTCAGAGCTGCGTACTCCTTTTACGAAATGTTCTTTACCCGGGGAATCGTCCACCCGGAGCTTCCCGTCCCCTACGCACCTGACCGGGCGGCATCCATGCTGATCCGTGCAAAGGATCTGCTAAAAGATTCCCAGCAGAGAGAATGGCTGCAGAGAGATATCGACAAGCTCAAAGCCATGCCCAGATAAACGAAAACCCGGGCTTCCCCGGGAAATGAATGACCATTATGATGGAACAAAATAGACAGAGGAGGAACAGAATTATGCGAACCAGTGATTATAACCAGTATTTAGCAGCCATCCGGGCAGCCAACGACTGCGAGGCATCCAGAGCCAGGGAGCTGCTGCGGCAGATTCAGGCAGATATGATTTCGCAGTATGGGCTCGGGGACAGGGATGTAGAATATCTGATCCGTCAGTTCCGCTATTATATCTGAAAACTTGCCGTTCGGATTCTGAAAATGCTTCCGGTAAAGACCGGAGAGGCTCAGGCTTTGAGCCCCTCCTCCCAGGAGAATCTCTCTCCGCAGCAGGGTACCAGCATCAGGCTGGTATTCCCCAGATCCAGGATGTCGTAAGCTTCCATCTTCCGGCCGGAAAGGATCACTTCTCCGGTCAGGTAACACAGTTCCCGGGCCTCTCCGGCATCCACCAGAAAAGTCCTGCTCCTGGGCTCGTAAATTACCGCCGCATGCCGAAACCGGGAAACACTGTGATCCAGGCTCAGCACTACATCCATACTGGCAGCCCGTCCGATAAAATTCCGGCCCGCTTTCAGGCAGAAGCTCTGCCCACGGTATTCCCCTTTTATACATACCAGCCAGCCCACTACCGGCTCGACTCCCAGGCTCCGGGCATAGTAGCCTACCGTCAGATTTTCATCCGCAGCCGGATAAGATGACGAGTGCGGGGAAGTCGGTTAATACCGAATTTTAACCCCTGACACGCAGGAAAGAGACAATCCCGGAGAATTCGGGTTTTTTAGGAACCGAATTCTCTGTCGGACTGTCTCTTTCTTTTTATCCCTCGTATTTTTGGGCGCAAAAGCCCCCTGTTCTGAAGTGCCCTTCCGTCTGGGTATAGCCGCTCTTTGCTTTCCGTCCGGATATGGCGCAGCTCCCTTCCATCATGGCAGATGTAATAATGCTCATCCTCAAAGACAGCATACGTCATGTTGGAATACTTCCCGAAGCCTCCCGGCCAAAATACTTTTTACTTTCTTATGGAGCTGCTTAAAGAGCTTTGCTCCTCTTTCCGCAGCGTCTCAGCAGGTGGCGCCTCCCACCAGATGCTTCTCCGCCTTGATATTCTCTTCTTTTCTCTTCAGCAGGTCATCGGACAGCAGCTGCTCCTGTACATTTTCAAATCCCAGCCGGGCAATGGTGTCGGAAAATCTCTCCCCTGTATTTCCCTGCTCACGGAACAGCAGAATGGCTTTTTCCACCACCGCCAGCACTTCCTGCTTATCGGTAAAAATCTTGTCCAGATACCGTCCCTGGGCCACGTGCTTTCCCCAGCGGCCTCCTATATAGATTCTGTATCCGCTGGTGTAGGAATCTACCGCATGGAAGGGGCATTTCCCCACACAGCGTCCGCAGTGGTTGCATTTTTCCGGATCAATAAAGATTTTTCCGTCCGCCACCTGGGGCACATGAATCGGACAGTTTTCCACAATCTGGCACTTCTTGCAGCCGCGGCATTTTTCCAGATTGATCTCCGGCACCTTCTGACCGATGATACCCAGATCGTTCAGATCCGGCTTCACACAGTTGTTGGGGCAGCCTCCCACGGCAATCTTGAACTTGTGGGGCAGCTTCACTTCCCGGTATCCCTTGTAAAACAGCTGGTGGATCTCTTCCGACAGTTCAAAGGTGTCGATCAGCCCGTACTGGCAGGTGGTTCCCTTACAGGATACCACCGGGCGCACCTTGGATCCGGTTCCCCCTGTTTCCAGTCCCGCATCTTTCAGGAACTCCCGCAGCGGCTCAATATTTTCATAGGGAATCTTCTGAATCTCCATGGTCAGGCGGGTGGTCATGGTCACCTCGCCGCTTCCAAACTTCCGCGCGGCCTCCGTGATGGCCGCCATCTCATCTGCCGTCACCTTTCCGTTGCGGGTAATCACTCTGGCGTTAAAGCAGTCCGGCGTGTTCTTATCCCGCAGGAAGCCCAGCCCCTTGACCCGCATTATTTCTTCAGGAGAGACCGTGGCCTTCACTCCCTTGACCTTCACATCATTAAAAAAGGTGGCTCCCTCCAGGACTTTTGTATTTGTATATCCGTATGCCTTCAGGCGGTTCTGCAGAAAATAACCTCTCTTTCCCTTTATGCAGACGAGCAGCAGCTTTTCATCCTTTCCAATGCCTTCCAGCGGCCCATTCACCTTCTCCAGCTGTACATGGGTGGCACCGGGAATCAGCGGCGCAGGCGCCACGTCGATAATCCGGTAATCATCGGCAGCTCCGGCGGCGTACTCAGCCGGGGTCATGCTTTCCAGCGTCCCTTGCAGTTTATTTTCCAGAATATAGACTGCCTGCACAAAGGGGTGAATGGCTGTGGAAAACGGCGGGGCATAAGCGAAATCCATGGCATCAAAATCTTCCAGGACAGCGCCCATGGAAATGCCTGTCACGGCAATATCCACCATCTTGTCCACCGCCCCCGGTCCGAACACCTGAATACCCAGAAGCCTGTGGGTTTTCCGGTCTGCAATCAGCTTTGTGGCAAAGCTGGCAGCGCCCGGATAATAGTGCGCCTTGTCATCTGTCACAGCCAGCGCCGTCTCCACATCGTATCCGGCCTCCCTGGCCGCCGCTTCCGTAAGTCCTGTGCGGCCGCAGTTCAGACCCGGCAGCTTCACAACTCCGGTTCCCAGCACTCCGGGGTACGTCTTCTGCTCTCCCGCCAGCACCTGGGCCAGCATCCGTCCCTCCAGGTTCGCACTGGAACCCATGGGAGACCACTGGGGTTTGCCGGTCATACGGTTGGTAACCATAACGCAGTCTCCCACAGCATATACATCCTCCAGACTCGTCTTCATCTGCCCGTCCGTCAGGATCGTCCCCCTGACCATTTCAATCCCGCTGTCAGAGAGCCACCGGGTATTGGGCCGTACGCCCACAGACATAACTGCCAGATCTGCCGGGAAGGTTCCGGCGCTGGAACGGACGGCGGTCACGCGGGAATCCCCCAGAAGAGCCTCCACCTTCACGCCGGTGATCACGCGGATCCCCTGCTTCTGCAGATGGCGCTTGGCATAGGAAGCCATCTCCGGATCCAGGACGCCCGGCACGATCTGGGGTGCCGCATCCAGAACCGTCACATCCAGGCCCTGCTCTTTCAGATTCTCAGCCGTTTCCAGGCCGATAAAGCCTCCGCCCACCACTACAGCCCTTTTCGCTTCTGTATCCTTCAGATAATTTCTCATGAAAATCGCATCGTCCGGCGTCCTCAGTTTAAAAACTCCCTGCAGGTGAATGCCCTCCATATCCGGGACAATAGAGGAAGCTCCCACGGCGATAACCAGCTTATCATAGGCCATCTCCTCCATCTCCCCGCTGTCCAGATTCTGAACCTTCACTTTCTTCTCATCCGCGTACAGCGCCGCTGCCTCGCGGCCGGTCAGGACCTGCACACCGGTAAGGGCCGCGTATTTCTCCGGCGTATTGACGATCAGCTGCTCCCTGGACTCAATCAGTCCTCCCACATAGTAGGGCAGTCCGCAGCCCGCATAGGAAATATCCCGGTCCTTTGTAAGGATGGTAATATCCAGGCTTCTGTCCTCCCGTTTCAGCTTGGCCGCCGTTTTTGTTCCTGCGGCAACTCCTCCGATGATCAGCACTCTCATGTTTTTTCCCTCCATTTTTCAACACATACCCATTCTGCAGGCTTCCGGAAATCCAGGGATTTCCTTTCACTGTCTCTATTGTACACGCATATAATAATAATGTAAAATTATGATACTTTATGTTATAATAAAATAAAATGATGTTTGGGACAAAAGTCCCCAACCAGGATGCCTACGGATTGTTCCGTGCTGCGCACTCCCACAATCCCCCCAATATTCGCATATCGTGGGATATACATCCCACTTTTATGCTCATATCGGGGCGGGTCCCAAGGCCTTTCACCCACTGATGAGCAAGCTCATGTGGGCGAAAGGCCTTGGAACCCTGGCATCACAAAATTATGATAAGGAGTTTTGCTATGCTGGATTTTCGCACGGAAACTTTTTTATGCGCCTGCCGCCATATGAACTTCACAAAGGCTGCAGCGGAGCTTGGCATCACCCAGCCCGCCGTATCACAGCACATCCATTATCTGGAAGAATACTACCGCGCCCGGCTCTTCTCCATGAACGGAAAAAAGCTCTCCCTGACGGAGCAGGGAGAGCATCTGCAGCGGGCTCTTATTACCATAAGAGATGACGAAGCTCTGCTGCAGAAGGAGCTCCGGGAAATCACTCTCCGAAGCAAACCTCTGGCTGTTGGGGCCACCATGACCGTGGGAGAATACCTTCTCCCCCTTCCTTTAAGCCGTTTTATTAAGGCACACCCTGAAAAATCCCTGCGGCTGGTTCTGGAAAATACACGAAAGCTCCGGGAACTTCTGGATTCCGGCGATCTGGATGTGGCTGTGGTAGAAGGACATTTCCCCAGTGACGCCTACGATTTCCGGATCTGGAAGCGTCTCCGCTTCATCCCGGTTGCCTCCGCTTCCCACTCTTTTCCGCCCGGAGAACTGTCCATTGAGGATCTTTTCAGCGAAACACTTCTGCTGCGGGAATCCGGATCCGGCACCCGTGAAATCCTTACCCAGTATCTGGAACACTACAACTACGACATCCGACGTTTCTCCAAAGTGCTGGAAATCACCAACATGCATACCATCCGCGTCCTGACGGAGGAAAACTGCGGCATCACCTTTCTCTATGAAGCAGTGGCCGAAGAAGGACTCCGCCGCGGAAGCCTGATCCGTATCCCTCTGAAAGACTTCGACATTACGCACAATATTTCTTTCATCTGGCGGCGCAACAGTATCTTTGCCGGAGAATACCAGGAATTCTTCCGGGAACTTTCCTGATTCTTCTCAGTGGCAGCCGTGATTTCCGCAGCTGCCCTCATGGCTGCCGCAGCCTCCTTCTTCGTGATGTCCGTGTCCGTGGTGGTCACAGGTTGCTTCCGCGTTCTGCACCAGTGTTCCGGCCAGAAGAGATGCCACTGCCTGATCCGCATCTCCGCTGACTCCGGCGTACAGCTGGACGCCCGCCTCCTGGAGAGCCATTCTGGCGCCTCCTCCGATTCCGCCGCAGATCAGGGTATCCACTCCGCTCTCTTTTAATACTCCGGCCAGCGCTCCATGTCCCTGTCCGTTGGTACTCTGCACGGCAGAATTCACTACTTTTCCGTCCTCCACCTCGTATATCTTAAACTGCTCTGTGTGTCCAAAATGCTGAAAAATTTCTCCGTTTTCATAAGTTACCGCGATTTTCATTTTTCCATTCTTCCTTTCCAAAATTTTCTTTCTGCAAAATCCGCAATGGCATTCCTCATCCTGACCCCGACAGAGCTCATAATCGCCTCCTCCGATCTGAAGGGGCAATCCATAGGCAAGGCATACTGCCAGCTTTTTCCGGGCGCTGTTATAGATGGCCTGGGCCGTAGTCCGCGCCACCAGCATGCGCTCCGCACACTCTCCCTGATTCAGGCCTTCCAGGTCAATGAGCCGGACAGCTTCGTATTCATCCAGTGTCATCCGGACGGCCTCATCCTCTTCTTCCTGCCCTGCGGGATAGAATGCCCGGCAGATCGGAAGTGAACAGATGCGCCTCCGTTTACAGGGTCTTGGCATCTGCAGTTCCTCCCTTCAGTTTTTGGCATATGCCATTTACTTTCTTCAGCATATCAGAATTTTCTTTTTCTGTCAAGAGCTCCGATACATATGTCTTCCCGCGTCTTTTTTATATAGGTTCACAATTCGTTTACAATCTTTTCAAATACTGCACATACTTCTTTCACAGGCATCCGCTATGATAATAGCGTAGGAAGGGTACTTCCGCAGGTGCTGTCCACCGCCAACCAAACTTTATATATAATCTTTTTCATACGCCGGTATTCGAAAGAATACCGGCCCTCCTTTTTTACGCACAGCAACAGCCGCCGCAGAACAGATAAAGAACTATCTGTTTCTGCGGCGGCTGTTCTTTGGCTTCGCACTACCGGCCGATCAGCCGGTCCAGCTCCTTTTTTACATCCTTTTCTACGGGCAGAAGCTGCCACCTGGTATAAGCCTGCCCCATGCGGTCCCGTATCTGAACCAGCCGTTCCTTTTCCACATACTCCAAAAAGGGAATGACCTGTCCGATCACAGCTCTTTTCATCAGATCTGTGGTGGAATCCGATTTTGCAGGACGGGGCTCGGTAAGAATCCAGGCCGCAATCCCGCAGGCCTCCGTCCGCTCCGCCTCATCCGCCGTCTCCAGCGCCAGGGTAAGCCGCTCCAGCTGCCCCTGCACATCCGCCAGGAATTTGTTGCAAAGCTGTTCCCGGTCCGACACTGCGCGGCTTCCTCCTACCCACTGCATAACGCTGGAGGCAAACTTTCCGGAACGCTTCCGGCCCTTTCCTCCCAGCGACTGCACAGACTCTGTAAAGTCCTCGTAAATGCCGGCCAGTCCGCCGGCAATCTCCCGCGGACCCCCGGCAGCTCCCGTTATCTCCTGTCCCATGTACCACAGCTCTCCTTCTTATCCATGTATCACCCGGGTGCTTCCATCTACTGTATAACGATCTACCACTCCGCAGATCACCAGATCAAAAATACCATACTCATCATCGAACAGCATATTGCCGGCTCCGCCGTCCGTGTTGACGAGAACAATATCGCCCACACCGGCATCCGCGCAGTCAAAGGCAATCATCCGGGGGCCCTGGGGATCGCCTGTGGCCGGATCAAAGTATTCTACCAGCATCAGCTTATATCCTCTGTATCCGTCATCCTTGACCGTGGAAACCACATTTCCCACGACTTTTGCCAGACGCATCTCCTTCCCCCTTCCTAAAGCTCTTCGTTATAAGTATCGATAAATCCCACAATGGCTGCATCCACCGGTATATTGCCGCAGCGGAAAATTCTGGCCGCCTCCTTGGACCCGATCAGGTAAATATAATCGCCGATCCCCGCCTGGCGGGTCTGGTCTGCCGCAATGATAAGCTCTCCTTCTTTGCCGTTTTCCATCTTGCGGACGACCAGCAGCGGCACTCCCTCCAGCGCCGGATCCTTTACTGTCGCCACCACAGACCCGGCCACCACGCCGGCATACATGCGTTACTCCTCTTCGCCGCGGTCCAGAGTGGGCAGAATGAACTCCACATCCGCATGGGGACGCGGGATTACGTGTACTCCGTACAGCTCTCCGACCCGTTTTGCCGCTGCCGCGCCTGCATCCACTGCCGCCTTCACAGCCCCCACATCACCGCGGACCATAACCGTCACCAGTCCGGAACCGATCTGCACTTTGCCGATCAGACGCACATTGGCCGCCTTTACCATAGCATCCGCTGCCTCGATAGAGCCAATCAGTCCGCGGGTTTCGATCATTCCTAATGCTTCTTTCATTGTCATATCCTCCATACATTTTTATTATTTATAGTTTATTTCCATACAGTTTTTCAGAGAGATTCCATATCTCTTTTATTGTGCGGCATCTTTCCGCATTTGTCAATCAGCCGATTGCTTTGAGCATATCCGGATGGGGTGAAGCAATGACCACGCTCCTGGCCATCAGTCCTTTCGTCTCCTCCAGGGCCTCCGCAGCCCGGACCGCTGCTTCCACAGCAGCCACCTCCCCTGTCAGAAGAATAAAGGATTTGCCTCCCAGGCCTCTGCCCAGCCGTACCTCCAGAAGATCCACCTCCGCTGCTTTTGCCGCCGCGTCCGCGGCCTGTACGGCTGCGCACAGCGAATACGTCTCCATAATTCCCAGAGCCTGCAGACGGTCCACCAGGGTGCACGCGCTGATGGCCGGCGCCACCTGGGAATCTACATTGGGGATCACCATACTGTCAATCAGCTGGCTTTCCGCCGTCTCCCTGCCGGCTTCCACGGAAGAACGCACAGCGGCCACATCTCCGGCCACGACGATATAGTATTTTCCCGCGCAGACACAGCCCGCGCTGACAAGCTCCACCTCCGCCGCCTTCAGCATGGCGTCGCAGGCCTCCATGCCTGCCGGTATGCTCATTACTTCATTCATGCCAATAGCGCCCATCGTCTCACTTCCTTATCTCTATGAATTCTTCTGTCACCGACACAACCGTTCCGTCTATGGATGCATGGATCCTGGCACCCATACCCTCCGGCTCCGCGATCAGCTGCCCCTTTGTCACCTGCTGTCCCGCCGTCACCAGCGCTTTGTCAGGTCCGCCGATATGCATTTTCAGCGGAATTTTCACATCGCTGCAGTCCACAAATGCTCCCATGGGCGCCTCTCTGTCATACCTCTTCAGATCCAGCCGCAGCAGAAGTCTTTCCGTGGGAACCCGCTTCTGCTCAATGCCCCGGTCCGCCTCATATTTGACTTCCTTCTCCGGGCGGATCCCCCGGGCCTGCAGCGCCGCTTTGGCCTGCTGCATTGCCTGATTCGGCTTCAGACCGAAATTGCAGGCAAAATAGGTACAGATCCCGCAGTCACAGCAGGAGAACACGCCGTTTACATCACCCAGCAGGCTTTCATTTCCGGCCGCCAGGGCCCGCATGGCCTTGTGGGGCTGGACGTTCAGTCCCAGGGCATTTCTCGGGCACATCTGGGTACACATGGAGCA
>ERZ1643246.2534-NODE-2534-length-17135-cov-7.368443_pt1 | contig 17135 bp, 19 predicted proteins | sample MGYA00579265_ERZ1643246 | MGnify/ENA primary metagenome ERZ1643246 (study PRJEB29033, sample SAMEA4952261) | chicken gut metagenome | biome: Broiler Chicken; feature: Gastrointestinal Tract; material: Caecum | place: Ireland | collected 2018 | study: Broiler...
GAAAAGAAGTTCATAGTACTTCAGAACATTACAACTGTAACTAAGATGTTTAAACAAGAAAGGAGGGACATGGAAGTGCCAAAAGCTAAATACGACATGATTTACCATGACCTGAAACAGAAAATCGAAGATGAAACCTATGCTTATCAGGAACTACTTCCATCGGAACATGTCCTGGTCAAAACCTATGACTGCTCCCGGAATACTGTGCGACGTGCGCTTGCGGAGCTGACGGCCGACGGGTATGTGCAGCCGATGCACGGAAAAGGCGTCCGCAATATCTTTCAGCCCGTTGAACAGGCAGCCTTTACGGTAGGAGGCATTGAGTCCTTCCAGGAATCCGCTGTCCGGAACCAGATGGTTCCTTACACAAAAGTCCTCCAGTTTTCCGAACTCACTGCGGATGCAAAAATCGCCAAAAAAACAGGGTTCGCCCTGGGAACCCCTCTGTACTATATTCAGAGGCTGCGTTACCTGGACGGCATTCCTCTGATTCTGGACCATAATTATTTCAGCGCCGAGCAGATCACCGGACTGACACCGGAGATTGCCCGTCACTCCGTCTATGCTTATCTGGAAAATGAGCTTGGTATTACGATTGCCACCAGCAAACGTACCATGACCGTAGAGCGGATGACGCAGGTCGATGAAACCTACCTGGATCTGAAAGACTATACCTGCCTTGCTGTCATTACCAACCAGACGTTTGATGACAATGGCATTCAGTTTGAATACACCCAGTCCCGGCACCGTCCGGACTATTTCCGTTTCCAGGACATTGCAGTGCGCAAGAAAAAATAGCCATCCGGATCTTTCGATTTCCGGATGGCCTGCGCCCTTCTTTAATTGTTGACATGATGATGCGGTGCATAGGAATCCACCGTCAATCCTTTAAATGCATATCCCAGTTTTCGATAATGCTCGATGATCTTTGGCAGGGCTTTCACTGTCGTATTCTTGGCATCGGTATCGTGCATCAGAATATTGATATGCTTTGCGCTGGAGGAAGTTGCCGCCGCAATCAGCTTTTCTTCCGGCACATTGTTGCCGCTTGCGTCCGTCGAATCACAGTTCCAGTCAAAATACTGATATCCTTTCTCCTGAACCGCCTGAGTAAGCCGGGTCATCAGGCCAGGTACATATTTTTTGCTGATCGTATTGCTGGAGCCTCCTGGGAAGCGGATCAGTCTGGATTTCTCCCCGGTCAGTTCCTCCACCATATCGGATATTTCCTGAAGATCTTTAAAATAAGCCTCCTCCGAGGAATAAACCGAAGCATAATCGTGGGTATAGGTGTGCAGTCCGATCGAATGTCCTTTCTCATGAGCCTGCCGGATCAAATCGTTCTTTTTCTGATTATTTCCCGTGACAAAAAAGGTTGCTTTTGCCTGGTACTGATCCAGAATATCCAAAATCTTCTTCGTATTCTCTGACGGTCCGTCATCGAAGGTGAGATAAACAATCTTTGCATCCCACTCCGGATTCGCCTCAACGGTAATATTCTGTACAATCTCCGCCTGATTGCCGGACCGGTCTTTTGCGGTGTATACCGCCTGATAGGTCCCAGGCACCGCCAGATCCACCTTTTCCGAATGAATCTCCAGCACAGGATTCGGATCCATATCATCGGTTACCGTAACTCCCTGGGAAAAGTCAATCGTCTTCCCCTGCTTTACCGTCATATCTTCTACGCCCTGTATCTCCGGTTTCTGTGTATCCTTCGTCCTCGTAAGCTGTGCCTCTTTTTCCGTCTGATTCCCGCTGGCATCCTCCGCCAGAATCTCGACCGCATGAGTGCCCTCCTCGTCCAGACTCTGTCCCTCGGCAAACCGGACTGTCACTTCGGACCGGTCTTCGACCCGCTCCACAAACATCTCCGGCTTGACTTCCTCTATCATATCCGTGGCATAATCCTTCACCTCAAGATCCGGCGGTGTAGTATCCCGCACCTGAACCACCGCTTTTTCACTGTGATTTCTCCATGTAAATACAACCGGATAATCTCCCTCTTTGGAAACATCCACATCGGATTTGACCGAAACCTCCTCCGGCTTTCCAAACCAGACTTTTTTAATATGGTCTGCCGGATCAAAAGGATCACCCATTTCCTGTTTGATTACGCTTTCTTTCAGCTTCAGCGGATGCGTATACGTATAGAACCATGCGCCGCCTCCCACAATGATGGTCAGGGCCAGGATCACCAGGAGCAGGCGCCTGAGAAGCTGAAGTTTTCGATTTGCTTTCTTGTTTCTTCTTTTGTATGCTTTCATAACTTGTCCCATTTTCTTTTGTATTCTTAGTTTTCTGTTGCTTTCGTAGTCACAAGAATAACACCCTGGTCCCCAGGAGTCAATGGAACAATTTTTAAGATTCCTTAAATATTATTTATGACATTCAAACTTCAAACTTATTTAATAAAGCTGTTGTTTTTATCTCATTTTCATCACATAAATGTGAACCTTTATTTCGTATCTTCAAACAAAGTTTTACATTTCTGTCATACTTCAAAAAGACCATGTCCGTTTCCCCAGGCATGGTCTTTCTTCTTTTTCCCTTGTGAATTATCGCTTGATCCGGAACCGGTTTTGATCTGACAGGTATTCAGTGTCACGGATCCGATCTGATTTTACTTAATCAGAATGGAGTTCCCGCATCGAAGTAAAATGCCTACAGCTCTTTGGCAGAATATATTCGACATCCTCCTCATCACTTGCAAGGTCCGGCGCAAATCCGCCCTCATCCCCCGCAGAAGTGGCAAGCTCCTTCTCTTTCAACAGCGCAGCAAGCGCATGGAAAACTTCCGTACATCCATGGTATTGGCCGCGCAAGAATCATCGCCCTCCATCGTTGGATTTCCTCTGGAATCCATAATCTCTCTTCCAATTACGTTTTCAATTTCCAGTCTGTTCATCGTTTTTCTCTTTGTCTTTCTATTTGTTCCAATGCTTCTACCAACTCTACCAGTGACTTTTTTCCAAAGATTGTCTCCTTTCCATCGACTACCATACATGGAACGCTCAAAATCCGGTATTTCTCCTTTTCTATTGGAAAATGCTGCAAATCCAGCATGGATGCTGTAATCTCCGGATGCAAAGATGCCATCTTTTGAGCGCCCATGACCATCTCAGGACACATGGTGCAGGACAAAGAGACAAAGATTTCCAAATCGAAAGCCGACAACCGACAGATCCGCTCCTTTAGCTTTTCCGGCACTTCTTTTCCTGGTCCCGCCGTATTATAAAGGGCAGAAAGGAAGGAATTGATCTCATGTCCTCCCGGAACTCCATAAAAGAAGATGCCGGTCTTGCCCCCTTTGTCCGTCCGGATTTCCAGAACCGGATGCTCCTCCTCACATTCTGTCCGCTCATATCGAACCGGATCCGCAAATGAAACCAGTTCTTCCATAAAAGCGTCCATCTCGTCTGAAAGTGTGCTTCCTTTTTTCAGTTTGCCGATCACTTGAACCGGACCTGCAAACCGTTCAAACAGGATCATCATCTGTTGTCTCATATCTGCATCAAAAAAAATCCCCTGCGCCCGGTCTTTTCCCTCATCTTCCTTTCTCGTACGCTTTTCCCGTACCTCTTCTGTCCTTGTCAACTCCGGCACTTTGGGAAGCCCCATTTTCTCCCGGATTCCGGAAACATACTTTTCCAAAGCGGTTGCCGCCTGTGCTCCGTCCGATACCGCCGTAACCACCTGGCGGAGCGGCTTAATGCAGACATCTCCCGCCGCATATACGCCCTCCTGGTCCGTCTTCTGATCCGGTCCGGTAAGAATGTATCCCTTCTCATCCAGGGCAACGATCCCTTTCAGCCAGCCGGAGGCAGGCTCATATCCAGCAAAGACAAACACTCCAAAAAACTCTCCTTCTTCCGCCTGATACACAAGTTCTCTTCCGGATTCCTCGTCCCAAAACTCCACCCGATTCAGGATACCGTCCCCGGAAGCTCTGGTAATTTCCGTCTCATAGTGAATTTCAATTCCCGGATGCCGTTCCACCGCTTCCACAATAGACCTGGCGCAGCTCATCTCACTTCCCCGCACCATCAGCCGGACTATTCTAGCATATCTGGTGAGAAACATGGCCTCTTCCGCCGCCGCATATCCGCCGCCGATGACAAATACTTCTTTCCCCGTAAAAAATTCTCCGTCACAGGTTGCACAATAGGCCACACCTCGTCCCTTCCATTCATCTTCTCCCGGAAATCCGATAGTCCTTGGTCTCGCCCCCACTGCCAGGATCACGCCAATGGTCCGGATCAGTCCTGCACTGGTCTCTAGAATCCAGACATCTTCTAACCGCTTCATTTTGTATACTTCCGCCTTCTGAAAGACAGCACCAAAGCTCTCCGCCTGCGCCTTCATCTCCTCCGTCAGTTTCCGCCCGCTCGTTTTGGGAACACCCGGATAATTGACAACCTCCGATGTGATAGTGATCTGTCCGCCAAAGGTTTCTTTTTCCAGCACCAGTGCACTGTATCTTGCTCTTGCCATATAGATTGCCGCAGAAAGTCCCGCAGGACCTCCGCCGACAATTACCGCATCATACTGTCGTATCTCTTCCATTGATCCCCCTCTTCTTTAGAGAAGTCCTACCAGGTCCAGACTTGGTTTCAAGGTTTCCTGGCCTGGTTTCCATTTGGCCGGACAAACCTCATCACCGTGCTCTGCCACAAACTGAAAAGCCTGGATCTTACGGTACAGCTCTTCTGCATTTCGTCCTACATTTCCATCATTGACTTCATATCCAACAATCCGTCCTTTTGGATTTACGATAAAGGTTCCCCGCTCCGCAACACCATCGCTCTCAATCATCACATCAAAATCCCTGGCCAGATATCCCGTCGGATCTGCCAACATCGGATACTGAATCTTTTTGATACGCTCCGATGCATCGTGCCAAGCTTTGTGGACATAATGGGTATCACAGGAAACACTGTAGATCTCGCACCCGATTTTCTGAAATTCTTCATACCGATCCGCCAGATCTTCCAGCTCTGTCGGGCAGACAAATGTAAAGTCCGCCGGATAAAAGAAAAATACAGACCACTTCCCAAGTACATCTTCCTTTTTCACCGTCTGGAATGCTCCGTTTACATAGGCCTGCACCTGAAACTCATTGATTTCTTTTCCAATTAATGACATAATCATCCTCCTTTTTCTTTAAGTTAGTTTTAACTAACTAGAGCACATCACATCATTTCCCGATTTGCAATCCCCATTTTTCAAAAATAAGAATTATTATTAGTTTCCCATTAAAAAAGAACCAGAAGCATTAATCTTCTGATCCTTCAATCCTGCTCAAAATTCGTTTTTTATAGGAAAGGAAACGTTCCGTCAGCTGAAAATCCTCTGTCCTCGGTTTCGGTTCCTCAATCCGTATCTCATCGATGATATGTCCCGGTTTTCCTCCCAGAATATAGATCCGGTCCGACAACAGCACCGCCTCATCGATATCATGGGTGATAAACACCGTTGACAGATGAATCCGGTCCATGACATCCAGATACCATCGGTGCATGGACCGCTTGGTCAATGTATCCAGCGCGGAAAACGGCTCATCGAGAAGCGCAAGCCGGTCGGAAAACAGATAGGTCCGAAGCAACGCCGCCCTCTGGCGCATTCCTCCTGAGAGCTGGGCCGGATACTTCTTTTCCGTACCGGAAAGTCCGAACTCCTCAAAATACTGTCCCGCTTTTTTTCTGGCTTCTTTCTTTTTCATGCCGCCAATGATGAGTGGAAGCGCCACATTGTCTTCCACCGTCCGGTACGGCAGCAGCAGATCCTTCTGAAGCATGTAGCTGACCGTTCCAGGCTTCCCTGTAATCTCCTCCCCGTCCAGGAACACCTGTCCCCGATCCGGCTTCATCAATCCGGAAATCACGTTGAACAGCGTCGTTTTTCCGCCTCCGCTGACTCCCAGAAGACTGACCAGTTCATGATCATGGATCTGAATGGAAATATCTTCAATGATGGTCCTTCCCTCAAAAGATTTGGTCACTCCTGATACTACTAAATCTGCCATCGCTCCTCCTTATGCCTCCGGAAGATAGTCATTGGAAAATCCTGCGTCTTTTGGAATTTCGTTTTCCGTAAGCCCGTTCTCATTCAACCAGCTGTAGAAAAGATTCCACCGGTCCGGATCGATATAGCCCCACCTGTCGGCATCGGCTATGTACTGATCCGCCAGATATTCCTGGCTCTCCTTAACAAGCTCCTTATCAAGCTCCGGGGAAGCCTCGCAGAGAATTCCGGCCGCCTGATCCGGATCTTCGATAGCGTCTTCATACCCCTTCTTGACAGCATTTAAAAATTTCTTCGCAGTCTCAGGTTCCTCTTTTAAAAAGTCATTATTTCCGATAATGACCGGAGTATAATAATCAAATGCCGGATTCCTATCTTTAAACGCAAAATAATCTGTTTCCAGGCCTGCAACCTCTGTTGCGATTCCGGCCCATGCGTAGAAGATCCAGATTGCGTCCACAGATCCGGACTTCAGAGCAGACACCTCATCGGTCACCGTACTCGGCACAAGCTCCACTTTGCTGAAGTCACCTCCGTCTTCCTCCACCACATTCTGCAGCATCGCCTTCTCGATGGGTGCATCCCAGGTAGCATATTTTTTCCCTTCCAGTCCTTTCGGCCGATCCATTCCCTCGCCTTTTCTGGAAATGATTCCGGACGTATTGTGCTGTACCACTGCCGCCACTGCTGTGGTCGGAAGCGCATCCTCCCCGGAAACACCCGGTGCCATCGTATCCTGAAAAGAGATCCCAAACTGAGCCTTCCCGGAAGCCACCAGCGCATCCGCGCCGTCCTCCGGCGGCTGGACAATCTCCACTTCCAGCCCTTCATCCTCAAAGTACCCCTTTTCCTGGGCCACATAAAGCCCGGTATGATTCGTATTCGGCGTCCAGTCCAGCACAAAGGTAATCTTTTCCAATCCTCTTTTCTCTGATGACGCCCCGCCGGATCCACAGGCTGTCAGCGAAAGGGCCAGACACCCTGCGGTCAGTACCGCTGTGATCTTTTTCATTTTGTATCCTCCTCCGTCTGTTCCCAGGCCATGCATACTTTTTGCAGGACATCCACCAGTTTCATCAGCACAAGGCTGATCACCGAAATCAAAAGAATTACCGCAAACATTTTATCAAATGCAAACGCCTTTTTTACTCTTGTCATATAGACCCCCAGGCCGTTAAAGCCTCCGAGCCACTCCGAAATCACTGCCCCGACCACCGAGTAGGATGCAGAAATCCGAAGACTGGAAAAAAACTGCCCCATAGCTCCCGGAAGCTTGATATACCGGAAAATCTGGACTCTCCCTGCTCCCATGGAGCGCAGAAGGTTGATCATGTCCTTGTCTGCCGACCGGAATCCCGTCAGAAGTCCCACGGTAACCGGGAAAAATGTCACAATGACAATCAGGATCACTTTCGGCAGCATCTCATACCCAAACCACAGCACAAGAAGCGGCGCAATCGCCACCGTCGGAATCGTCTGGGTGACCACAATCAATGGATAGAACGCCTGGTAAAGCCGGTCAAAACGATCCATGATGACGGCCATTACAAACCCCAGCGCTACCCCGCAAAGCAGGCCCAGAAACGCCTCCGCAAGCGTCACCTTTGCATTTTCCATCAGAAGCGGAAATTCACTGATCAGAGCCTTCACCACATCCACAGGCGACGGCAGCATATATTCCGGCACCAGACCGGCCATGCTCGCTCCCTGCCACAGGGCCAGAATCACGACAAGAGCCGCAATGGACCAGAGCTTACTCGTGATGCTTTGAAACTTTCTTTTCAATGGACAGCACGTCTCCTTCCGGTCTGTAGCTGACTTTGATGTACGCTGCCACATGCGGCGCTCCGGCACGAACGGCAATGTGCTGACATTCCTTCACAATGTCCATCAGTTCATCATAGTCTCCCTCGATCGTTGTCTCAAAAGGTCCCACGGAACAGTTCAGACCTGTACTTTTGATATAGGCGATCACCTCATCTACAATACGGATCAGTTCTTCGTCATTTGCCGCGTCCGGTAAGGACTGGATTGCTACACTTGCATTCATATCTTTTCTTTCTCCTCCTGTGAATCAGATTTCAATAAAAAACTCTGCCGGAACCATTCCGGCAGAGATATCAACTCCTTCAAAGTGCGCCCGGTACGGTCCATGCCGCCCGAATGCTGCACACCTGCTGCGTGATATGGTCCCTACGCCGGTATGATCCGGATCAGGTTACAGGGTAAAAGACACTGTCTGGTCTTACTCTCAGCCGGACTGTCTCCGGCTCCCCTTTGTCTTGTCTTAGTCTACGCTCTCTTCTTGTCCTTGTCAAGAAGTTCCGGCATTTTCATCGGTTTCCTACGGTGTTATGCCTCTTTTTTGTATATCTTCTCGATGGATCCGATATACATTGTATGGTAATCCCGGTCTGCATACCACCTGGTGTCATTTTCTTTGACGTCAAATCCGTCCGGACTCATAAACTGATGAAACTGCTTTTTGCAGAGGAGTACAAGCTTTGCCTCCTCAAATGCCGCGGTCCCTTCCACATCCACCGGAGTCAGTCCGGCTTCTTTGATCTTGTCCCGGTCTCGCCCGGAAACAGTTCCGCACAGATTCAGTGCGCCCCGATACGCCTCATCAAAGAATGAAATCGTAAAGTATTCGCCCTGATCGACAAATTCTTTTGTATAGCGGCTCTGCCGGATATAAGCTGTGACAGAAGGTCTGCCCCAGATCACACCCATGCCTCCCCAGCTCGCCGTCATGGTATTGCAGTGCGACGCATCTCCCGCCGTAATCAACATCCATTCTTTTCCAATAGCTGTAAATGGGTTGAGCTCCAGCTCTTCCGGTTTCATTTCTTTCCATCCCATAGTATTCTTCTCCTTTCTTTCCACCTTGCTAAGATGTCAGCTCTGCCCTGCGGCAGTCTTCCGATTCCTGTTCCTCCAGAAACCGCTTCTTTCTCAGCTCCTCTTCAATGGCATCCAGAATCTCTTCACTTTCCGCACTGATCGTATGAAAATGTCTGCCGCTTGTAATATTTTTCAGAGGACTGGACTGCCCTGTTTTGATTTCCTCCACAAAGTCCAGCACCTGTTTTCTTGTCCGGATGCCAAGATGGGCACGCAGGGTGCCATAAACATTGTGGCTGATAAACACATCTTCTGCGGTTCCTCCGAAATCCACAATGGTATTCAGTTCTTCCATAATCTCTTCGTCGGTATGTTTCACCTGGATCACTCTGCTGGCCCTGCGGCTTCCCTGACATATGTAGCCACGGCAGGTGGAGACGATCTCATTGCCTGCCGCCCTCAACACCGCAATATCCTGCACGATGACCTGCCGGCTGACGTCATAGGTTTTCGCAAGCTGTGTGCCGGATACCGGGATCTGGCTTTCTTTCAGTTCTTTTAAAATCTTCTGTCTGCGAACTTCTCCGTCCATGGCTTTCCATCCTTTCTCAAATCAGCCCGTCTAGTCCACCGGGTGCAGGTTTTTCATTGAAATGTCCAGAATCGGAGCCGAGTGAGTCAGCGCTCCGCTGGAAATGTAATCTACTCCTGCCTCCGCAAGCCGGGCTGCATTTTCCTTTGTCACATTTCCGGAACATTCTGTACTTGCCCTTCCTCCGATCAGCTCCACTGCTTCCTTCATCATTTCCAGGGACATATTATCCAGCATGATAATATCCGCCCCTGCTTCCAGCGCTTCCCTGACCATATCCAGATTTTCGGTCTCCACCTCGATCTTCCGTACAAAAGGAGCGTACTCTCTTGCCATCTCCACTGCCTTTTTCACACTTCCCGCCGCTCCGATATGGTTGTCCTTTAACAGCACTCCATCCGACAGGTTGTACCGATGGTTATAACCGCCCCCTGTGCGGACTGCATATTTCTCAAAAATCCGCATGTTCGGCGTTGTCTTTCTTGTATCCAGAAGTTTCGTCTTTGTCCCCTCCAGAAGCTTTGCCACACTCCTTGTGTAGGTCGCGATTCCGCTCATTCTCTGAAGATAATTCAAGGCTGTACGCTCTCCGGAGAGTAGCACCCGGATGTCTCCTGTCACAACCCCCATCTTCTCTCCTTTTTTCACTTCGTCTCCATCTTTGACAAACAGGGTAACCTTGGTAGACGGATCCAGCAATGTGAAAACTCTCTCATACACCCAGAGGCCCGCGATGACCCCGTCTTCCTTGCAGATCAGCTCCACTTCCCCTTCCCTGCGCTCACTCATCACCGCATTGGTCGTAATGTCCTCGCTTGTGATATCTTCCTCCAGCGCCTGCATGATCAGCTTATCGGCCGCCAGTTTCATTGTAATCTCATTCATCTTGCTTTCCTTACCCTTTCTATTTCATCCAGCACTTCTTCCCGATAAATCTGCGGGAGTCTGTCTTTCTCTTTTTGAATCTCTTTCTCCGTCTCTTCGGCCAGTCCTGCGATATCCGGATCTTCATTCTTCTCCCAGTTCTCTGTGAGATGCCGGGCGGCTCTTGCCCCAAACACCAGACTTTCCAGAAGTGAATTACTTGCAAGCCGATTGGCTCCGTGTACTCCATTGCAGCTTGTCTCGCCCACCGCATACAAATGATCCATCGATGTCCTGCTGTACCGGTCAACGTGAATGCCTCCCATAAAGTAATGCTGGGCCGGAACGACCGGAATCCAGTCCTTTGTCACATCATAGCCCTCTTCCAGGCACCGCTCGTAAATATGCGGAAAATGTCCTTTGATCACATCTTCGCCAAGCATCGTCATATCAAGCCATACATACGGCTTCTGATCCTTTTCCATCTGTTTCTTGATTTCCGCCGTCAAAAGATCTCTTGGCAGCACCTCATTGGCAAACCGCTTTCCGTCGGCCCCATAAAGCTTGGCTCCCTCACCCCGTACAGACTCGGAAATAAGGAAACGCCTTCCCGGCTTTGTGGAATACAGTGTCGTTGGATGAATCTGAATGTAATCGATATTCTCAAGCTCGATATGATGACGCAGGGCAATCGCCAGCGCATCCCCCGTCAAGTGCGGATAATTGGTAGAATGGGTATAAAGGCCACCGATTCCTCCTGTTGCGAAAATCGTATAATCCGCCATGAAAAAGCAGTCCTCCCCATCCTGATCCGACGCCACCACACCGAAACAGCGGTTGTCCTTTTCTACCAGATCCAGCATGGTCACATGCTCCATGATGGTGACATTTGCTCTCGTCCGGACTTCCTTTAGCAGTTTACTTGTAATTTCCTCCCCGGTAATGTCCTCATGAAACAAAATCCTCGGTTTGGAATGGCATCCTTCTCTCGTATAGTCCAGCTCTCCGTCTTTCTTTGCAAAATCCACTCCGTAGCCGATGAGCTCCCGGATCACGTCCCTGGAAGAACGGATCATGATATCCACGGATTCCACCCGGTTTTCATAATGACCCGCCTTCAGCGTATCCTCCATAAAGCTGTCATAATCCGAATCATCTCTGAGCACGCAGATTCCGCCCTGGGCGAGAAAGGAATCACTGTGTTCTACTTCATCCTTTGTAATCATCAGAACCTTCCGGTCCTTTGGGATATGGAGCGCTGCAAACAGGCCGCTTGCCCCTGTCCCAACAATTAAAACATCTGTCTGTACTGTTTTCATTTTACACACCCCTCTGCTATTTTGCAAGTTCCAGCATCCGCTCCATGGCCTGCTTTGCCTTCTCGCTGACGGACGCGTCTACCTGCACTTCATTCGTCTCATCTCTCAGGCAGTCCCGGATCTTCTCCAACGTGACTTTCTTCATATCATAGCAGCACTGCTCCTTCTGGATCGGATAGAACCTCTTGTCCGGATTCTGTTTCTGCAGCTCATACATGACTCCGGTCTCGGTTCCGATCAGGAATTCTTTCGCATCACTTCCAGCCGCTTCCTTGATGATTCCGGATGTACTGCCTGCGTAATCCGCCATCTCCACAATCTCTTTCGGGCACTCCGGATGGACATAAAGCAGTGCGTCCGGATGTTCCTCCTTTGCCTTTCGTACCTCTGAAACCTGGATCTGATGATGAACCGGACAATATCCGTCTCCCAGAATGATCTCCTTCTCCGGAACCTGTTCTGCAACAAAACTTCCAAGATGCTGGTCCGGAATAAAATAAATCCGGCGATTTGGAAGTGCCTTTACCACCTTGACCGCATTGGCGGACGTCACACAGACATCGGAATACTGTTTCAGTTCCGCTGTGGAATTGATATAGCAGACCACAGCCAGATCCGGGTCCTCCGCCTTCATCTGCTGAATTTTCTTTTTATCCGCCATATGTGCCATCGCACAGTCCGCCGTCGGGTCCGGCAGCAGGACCTTCTTTTCCGGATTCAAAATCTTTGCGCTTTCTCCCATAAAAGAAACCCCTGCAAAGACAAGGATTCGGGCATCCGTCTCTTTGGCAATCTTGCTCAGATAAAACGAATCCCCTGTATAATCGGCAATCTCCTGCACTTCATCCGGCACATAATAGTGGGCCAGAATCACAGCCTGTTTCTCTTTTTTCAGTATTTCAATCTCTTCTCTCAAAGAATTCATTGCGGTTTCCTCCCGTATCTTTACTCATTTACACCGCATTATACACCTGTTTTTTACAGGTGACAAGACACCTGTTTCAGAATTGTAAACTCTGTCATCTATTCCAGTAAAAAAAGGGAACGTTTTGATCGAAATGACAATACAAGGGATGGAATCTATGATAAAATGGAATTTCAGAAAAGGGAGTATCCGGAGGGAACATTATGAAAATTCACATTATTGGATGCAGCGGTTCCGGCAAGTCCTATCTTGCCAGACATCTTTCCGAAAACTATCAGATCCCCCACTTCGACCTTGATGATCTACAATGGGATAATCATGCCGGACAGTATGGGATCAAAATGCCAAAAGAAAAACGAAGTGCTCTGCTGCAGGGAATTTTACAAAGAAATGACTGGATTATCGAGGGTGTATACTACAAATGGGTGCAGAAAAGTTTCCAGGATGCTGACATCATTTACATTCTGGAAATCTCTCCTCTGATTTATAAATTTCGTATTCTAAGAAGGTTCCTGAAACGAAAACTAGGGCTGGAAAAGGGAAAACGGGAAACACTGCGCTCTGTCCTGGGCCTGATCCGTTGGACCGATGAATTTCAGAAGATAGACATGCCAAGAATCCAGGAGATATGAATGCCATATGAGCAGAAAGTGCAGTATCTGCGAAGTAAAAAAGATATAAATAATCTACTATAAACAGGAGGTGCCGCAAATGGAAGGTGTAAAGCGCTATTGTGTTCGTCTTCTCTCCCATAATGTCCAGTGGGATGAGGAATTTCAAAAAGTGAAGCTCTCTATTCTGGAGCAGTGGCCGGAAAATATTCTGGATATCCAACATGTGGGAAGTACTGCCATCCCGTTGATCTGTGCGAAACCGATTCTGGATGTCGCTGTCCGACTTCGATCCATAGAGCAGATGGAGCCTTCCCTTCTGAAGGACCTCGGCTATGACTACTGCGGAGTTCAGCACGGGAATCCCCTCCATCATCTGTTTGTCCTGCGTGGTTCAGAAGAAATTTCTCTCCGGCATATCCACTGTTACGATCAGAATTCTCAGGATTTTCATCGGATCGTTGGCTTCCGGGATTATTTAAATGCCCACCCTGAGGCCGCCAGACAGTATGAAGCATTAAAGCTGAAGCTGGCCGCACAATATCCCGATGACCGCATTGCCTACACAAACGGGAAAGAAGCTTTCATCCAAAGTATCTGCGAAAAGTTGTGAGAGAGAAACAGCCGACACATCTGTGCCGGCTGTCTTTTTACGCGCTTATTTTGTTTATCGTTAGTGTGAATGCATAAACATCATGCCGAGAAGGATTCCCAGAACCGTGAAAAACGCAGGCATTTTGCCTCTGTACAGTGCATTTGCCTCCGGCAGGATTTCGCCAAAGTTGACATAGAGCATGGCTCCGGACGCAAAGCTTAAGCTGATGGCAAGTCCCATCTCTCCCATGTCGCCGATCCAGTAGCCGAGCACGCCGCCTACAATGATTGCCGCACCGCTCAAGGCCGTGAGCAAAACGGCTCTGCTCTTTGACATCCCTGCCGCCAGAAGTGGCGCGCAGATTGCCATTCCTTCCGGTACATTGTGAATCCCGATAAAAAGTGCCAGTGTCATGGCCGGGCTTCCGATCAGGCTTCCATGGCTGACTGCGGAAGCGCCGATCGTCATTCCTACCGGGACATTGTGGCAGGCTACTGCAACCATCATGGCAATCCCTGCTGTCATCATTTTCCGGCTCATGCGGTTTCTCGCCTGCTCCGCCTTCTGATCCATTACCCGTTCCAGGAGATAGACCGTCAGAAATCCAATGACGACAAACACGGCAATGCCTCCTTTGGACATTCCGGTTTCCAGGGCATCGTGGAACAGATCCAGGCAGACGATGCTGATCATCGTTCCTGAGGCAAAGCTCAACAAGAGGCTCATGGCCTTGTTGGAGCTTTTGTGTACTGTTGTACTGAGCGCCGCTCCGATTCCGGTCCCGCCGATTCCCGACAATGCTGTCAATACAATAATCATAATAAGCAGATTCATATTATTTCACCACGATTTTACGGAAATTTTTCTTTCCTCTTCTTAATACAAAGTCTTCTTCAAAATCTTCCTTTGTGTACGCTGTGTACGTATCCGTTACTTTTTCTCCGTTGACTGCGGCTCCGCCCTGCTGTACCGCACGTCTTGCTTCAGACTTGGACGGCACCAGACCGCTCTTGTGGAGCAATGTCAGGATATCGATCTTTCCATCCGTGAAGTCCTCATCTGTCAGCTCACAGGTCGGCATCTCAGCGGCACTTCCACTGGAGAACAGTGCACGGGCGCTGTCCTGAGCCTTCTTCGCCTCTTCCTCGCCGTGAACCAGCTTCGTCAGCTCGTAAGCCAGAATCTCTTTTGCCTGATTTAACTGGCTGCCTTCCCATTTGTCCATCTTGTCAATCTCTTCCAGCGGAAGGAAGGTCAACATACGAATGCATTTTAATACATCTGCATCCGCCACATTTCGCCAGTACTGGTAGAATTCAAACGGAGAGGTCTTGTTCGGATCCAGCCATACCGCTCCGGACTGCGTCTTGCCCATCTTCTTTCCTTCGGAGTTCAGAAGCAGGGTGATCGTCATGGCACACGCATTCTTTCCTAATTTCCGGCGGATCAGCTCGGTACCGCCAAGCATGTTGGACCACTGATCGTCCCCGCCGAACTGCATATTACAGCCATATTTCTGGAACAGCATGTAGAAATCGTAGCTCTGCATGATCATGTAGTTGAATTCCAGGAAGCTTAACCCCTTCTCCATTCTCTGTTTGTAGCACTCCGCACGCAGCATGTTGTTGACACTGAAATGCGGTCCCACTTCACGGAGAAAATCAATGTAGTTCAGATCCAACAGCCAGTCTGCATTGTTGACCATAAGTGCTTTTCCATCTGAGAAATCGATGAATTTACTCATCTGCTTTTTAAAACATTCACAGTTGTGCTGGATCTGCTCCGGCGTCATCATAGAACGCATATCTGTTCTTCCGGACGGATCTCCGATGTATCCAGTTCCGCCTCCTACCAGTGCGATCGGCTTATTTCCTGCCATCTGGAGACGTTTCATCAGGCAAAGCGCCATGAAATGTCCCACATGAAGGCTGTCCGCTGTCGGGTCGAACCCGATGTAAAAGGTTGCCTTTCCATTATTGATCAGTTCCCGGATCTCTTCCTCATCTGTCACCTGCGCAATCAGGCCTCTTGCTTGCAATTCTTCGTAAATCTGCATCTTTCTTACCTCTTCTTTCCTTATATTATATGTGAACTCGGTTTTCGAAATTTCTGCGGCCCGCTAGGAGCGTCTCTGCTGTCCCGGATAATTTCCCCGGACAAAGCGCCCCTCTTTTTCCACCCGTTTTACGAATTCGTTCACTTCTTTTCTCGTCCTTAGGACAATCAGCTTGGTGCCGGAAAGCTTTTTCATATATCCATAATAATGCGCCTTGCTTCTCCGGTCAAAATTCCAGATCCGCTTTAAAAACCCCGGATCAAATTTCTCCGGACATCCCGGATTCATGCTGGGCCTTGGCTTTCCGTAATTTTTGATCACACGCCTCAGCACGCTCAGAATACAGAACCACCGCTTGAAGTCCAGATAGATCACTGTATCGCACACGTCCATTCTATGCTCTACCGTGCGGGGAAAATTCCCGTCCATGATCCACTCCGGTTTCCGGATCTCCGCCTCCGTGAGACGGTCAAACTCGGCAAAGGGCTTTCGCTTCCACCCCGCCTCCCAGGATAATGCATCCAGGTACACCACCGGAAGATCCATAAGCTCTCCCAGACGCTTTGCCAGCGTAGACTTGCCGCTTCCACTGCACCCCAGTATAATGATTTTCTTTGATTCCTGTCTGTTCTTTCCCCGGCAGGCCGGGTATCGCTCTTTTCTCCGGTCTTCTCTTAGAAATGTTTCCATCTTCTCCTGAAGCCGGCAGAATCTCCGGTAAATCGGCGGGGCAATCCTGCCCTCCTCTCCCAGCTTTATAAACTCGGAGAGACTTACCCATCTGGCGTCCACCGTCTCTCCCTCCTGAAGATGGATCTGGTCCAGCGGGACATCTTTCCGGACCACATAAAAATCAATAAACGCGTACTCTTCCATCTGGGAATCCAGCAGATGAAGCTCATTTTCCTGCACCCGGATCCCCGTTTCTTCAAACAGTTCCCTGACTGCCGCCGCCCGGCTCTCCTCCCCGGCCTCCAGTGCTCCGCCCGTATTCTCCCAGGTTCCCGGATACTTCTCCTTGTCCGGCGAACGAAGGGTCAGAAGGATCTCATCCCGGTCATTGATGACACACGCGACTACCACAATATGAAATTCTCCCTTGACCATCGGGTCTCTCCGGCCAGCCTGCTTCCCCAGGGGCTGCCGGTTTTCATCAAACAAATCCCATACTTCCATGACCTGTAACCTCTCTCATCTCCTGCAATCGAGTAGGAGGGAGTGATTAGCTCCCGTCCTCTCACAGCACCGGACATACGGTTCTCGTATCCGGCGCTTTCAATAGTTGATATGCAGTGACTGATA
>ERZ1643246.2535-NODE-2535-length-17120-cov-17.676414_pt1 | contig 17120 bp, 19 predicted proteins | sample MGYA00579265_ERZ1643246 | MGnify/ENA primary metagenome ERZ1643246 (study PRJEB29033, sample SAMEA4952261) | chicken gut metagenome | biome: Broiler Chicken; feature: Gastrointestinal Tract; material: Caecum | place: Ireland | collected 2018 | study: Broiler...
CGTTCCTGGGCTGCCTTCGCCAGTGCCAGCTGCTTCTGCATCTCAATGTTCTTTCTGATCGCTTCGCTTGATTTGTTCAGCGCATCTTTTTCCTCATCATATTTCAGATTCAGATCCGGGATCAGTTCATTCAGTTGTTCCACATAGTACTTCATCTGCGCTTTTTCAGAGTTCGTCTTGTTCTCTTTTTGGCTCAGTTCATCCAGCTTCTTTGCCAGGATGTCCGCTGATGCCACTTGCGCTTCTGTCGATTGCACACGTTCATCCCATGCCTGCTTGCTCTGCTGCACGGATTCTGTCAGATCCTTGTACTTCTCTGCCATCTCATCCGTTGCCACAGCGTTCTCGTCCGCCTTCCTGCGGGCTTCCGCGGCAGACTGCGCCCATGATACCAGCCCCACAGCAGCGCCCGCCACAAGCCCGGCAACAAGCCCCCACGGTGTCAATTTCTGCGCTGCAGCCAGCGCCTTCGTTGCTATCGTTGCGCCTTCTGTCGCTGTAGTATTCGCCACCGTTGCAACCGTTGATGCTTTCGTGGCTGCCGTTGTCAGGGCAGTGATGGTGTTGGTGGTTTTCGTCACGGCATTCGCGCCCAGCTGTGCGGTCTTATAGATTCCCCATGCCGTTGCCAATCCTTTCACGCCCGCGGCAATAGGATCGATGTTCTTCAGTACAAATCTCAGCCCATCTGCAGCACCTTCCAGCAGGTCATTGATGCTGTCGGCAGCATCATCCCAGTCGATATCATTCAGCAGCCCCATGAATTCATCAGCCACATCCTCAACCATCGGTGCCATCGATTTCAGAGCCTTTGTCTTCAGCTTCGTGAACTCTGTATTTAGTGGCTGCAGCGTCTCTCCCAGCTCTGCCTGTGTTTCCTTCAATTCTGCTTCTGCGCGATTTGCATCCGTGATGCTTCCGGTCAAGCTATCATATGTAGTTTTGGATTTACCATATGTTTTGTTCAGCGTTGATGCGATGAGATCCGCGGCTTCCTGCGTGCTGTTCGTTGCTGCCAGCTTTTCATTGAACTGATCTTCTGATATGCCAGCCCAGTTCAGGGCATCCGCCAGTGATCCGGTCACTTCCCGCACCTGCGCTGTTTCATTGATGGATTCTGTCAGTCCTTCGATCGGAATGCTATCGCCGTATGCCGTCCACACTGCTATAGCTGCATTTGCCGCGTTCGTCACGCTTTCCGTTGACACCTTCATTCCCATCAGGTTCGTGATGGCGTTCGTTGCCATCTGGTCATCTTTCAGGTACGCATAAAAGTCCTGGTATTGCTGCTTCGCGAAGTTGATGGAATAACCGAATGAGCTGGCGGATCCCTCCACCTTTGCCATCATGGTTCTGTACTCTTCCGTTGCTTCGCTCAGTGTCAGGATGGAACTTGCAAATTCTCCGATCTTTGAGATCCCGGTCTGGATAGCTCCGGTGATCAGTCCGGAAATCACACCGCCGGTGATGGTGAACCCGTCACCCATCTTCTCCGTTGCTTCTTCAACCTGGTTGCTCGCATTGCGCAGATCATCCAGCTCTTCTTCCAGTGATCTCCCTGACTTTTCCGCGCGCTGCTGCGCTTCCTGCACTTCTGCCAGCTGTGTTTCGTAGCTGCTGATGGATCGCTCCGTGCGGTTCACTGCAGCCTGCTGATTGCTGATCGATACTTTCAGCTTGTCAGCGCTGTTCATCGCCTGCGTTTGCTGCCGTTCAAGCTTGCTGATCTCATAGTTCAGCTGTTTCACTTCGCCTGATTCTTCGCCATACTGTTCGATCGCTTTCTGCTTTTCAGCTTTCAGTTCATCAATGCTCTGCTGATACTTGTTTATCGTGTCAACCGTGCTGTTATACTCCTGTTTGCTTCTCGCAAGCTTCGATCTTTCGGCTTCCAGTATCGTGTTCAGCTGTTTTATCTTGGCGCTGACACCATCCACGGAAGTGCTCCAGTTCTCCATGCTGCTTGATGCTTCATTGAATTCAGCATTTGCCATCTTGATCTTCTTGCTGGCTTCTGCTGTGGATGTCTTCAGCTCTTCTATGTCTACTTCATACTTGATCCCATATACATTTTGTTCATCCATGCCTTCACCTCCTAGCTGTCAGTCACCTTCACGGTGTAACGCTTTTTCTTCCCGGTGGTCGATCGCCGCGGCTTTTCGTCCTGCTCCGTCCGGTCTATATAGTCATTCAGATCGCGCACCAGGCGAAAAACATCCACGGCTCTATATTCATCTATCGCCAGTGGTGACAGGGCAGGGAAGCGCTGGCATAGCAGCACTTCTATTTCAAAGATAATTTCATTCAAGGAAAGGGAAGTGGTATCGCCACTTCCCTCACTCAGTTTTTTTTACTTCTCCCCAGCGCGATCGTGAACACGGTGTTCTTCATCATGTTGATCAACACTTGCACCACTTCTTCCAGCTTCGTGTCCAGGATTTCTTCATCTGTCAGTCCTTTGAAGATGTCTTTCAATAGATCTTTCACCAGGTCATAGCTTCCTTCCAGTTTTCGGATCATGATCTTTACAAGTTCCACATTGCTCGCCACGGAATTGCTTGTCAGCAGGGAAGAAAGGCTGTCAATTTCCAGTGTGTCAATGATATTTTTCAGCGTTCGCATCTTGATCGAATAGCTTTCTGCCAGATATGTTTTTGTGATCTCATCATTCTGATCATAGATGTTCAGTTTCAGTTCCATCTTATGCACCTGCTCCCGTGATCAGATCCGGTGTGAATACCTTTTCAAAGAACTTGGTTTCCGTGATAGATCCGCCAGCCTTTACCTTGATATATTTGAGTGGCTTTCCATCTGTCTCTGTCCATGTCTTCGTGGTATAGATCGAACTGTATTCCCATTCCAGATTCGTGGTTTCCGTTCCATCGTCTTTTGTCTGATGGCTTTCGGCTCCGCCTGTCATCTTGCCCTTGTAGATCCAGTAATAGTATTCCTGCCCATCGGTATCTTCTCCGATGAATCCGATCGCAATATACGGTCTGTTTTTCGGTGTCGCAAAATATGCGCCGTTTTCTGTGTCAGCTTTCCTTCCTTCGATCTTTGCGCGCACAGCGTCTTCCAGAATGGAAGTGATCAAGCTGTATGTATCTGCGCCCTCCGCAGTCGTTACGATGGCAGCCTGGTTATCATAGTATTCCGTTGCGGAACTTTCTTCTTCCTCTCCTCCCGCTTCACGAACTCCGGCAAATGATGCAGGCGTGTCATACAGCAGTTCTTCTGCCGTGTCTGTCTGAAGCACTGCAAACATCAGCTTTCTGATACCTCTCAGATTCTTGAATACATTTTCACTCATCTTCTTTTTCCTCCTCGTTTTTCTCTATGAAATACGCTTCTATCATTCTTCCAGAATGACTTTTCGCATCGCTCGCTGCATCCCTGCCTTTTCCCGGCACGATCCACCTGTTTTTCTGCAGCAGCGTTTTCACTATGTTGATCACATCCACACAAAGCAGCGGGGAAGTGGAATAGAAATAGATCGTGAATTCCCATGTGGTTGCTGTCTCCACGTTGTCATAATGGCTGTGCGCCACTGTGTCATCGTTCCACACCGTGAAAAAACTGTCCGGGTATTCTTTTTCGTCCGTGAACGAACCCTGCTCATACACTTCATACCCCAGCGATCCCAGCAAATCATATAGTTCAGCTTTCATCTAAACATCTTCCTCCATGCCATTCCCAGCACATACCCGATCGATCCGGTCACGGTCTTATCTTTCTTGATCTTCTGGATGAATCTGATCGGTTTCTGCTTCGGTGTTCCTCTGTCCAGCCATACCGCTGGCATTCCTCCTTCATTGATATCAAAGCCGGTGTTCATGGTGATCTTGCTTCCTTTGATCTCCGCCTTCGGCTCCTTTACCAGCGAATCTTCCGTTACCCCTGAATAGTGATGTTCAGCCATCACCTTTTTGTATCGTGTCGTGGCATGCTTGCCTGATAGCTCGATTGCATCTACCAGCGCCTTCGTGACATCTCCGCCCATCTTGTCGATCTGCTGCAGGATCTCATGCTGTCCTTTTATGACGATCTTGCATTTTGACTTTTTAGCCATGTGATGATCCTCGCATGCTCTTCACCTTGAACTTCATGAACTGATTGCGCATTTCGATGTTCTCCGGATCTCCCACGACTTCATACATCTTTCCGTCCGCCATGCGCTTCAGGCGCACATCCGCGGCGATGTCTGGTCTGTACCATGTTTCGATTTCGCCGGTGTCCTGCACGCTCCACACATCATTGATGATCGCCTCTGTTCCTCCGAAAGTCTTGAAAGAAACATTGATGATATCACCATCATCCGGATATTCTTTAATCAGCTTTCCCAGCTCTTTTCGGTATGTCGGAATCAATAGCATGAACGGTGTCATGAAAGATGATTTTGGTCTATACATTTTCCCACACCTGCGAATACTCTTCCGGACTAAAATTTGTATCCTGAATACACTTCTTTACGGTCCCGTCTGTCCAGATCATATACTCGCCTGACTTGTACATATCATGCGCTCCGGTTGGCTGAACCCAAGGCAGCTCATACTCGGCCGATCTCGAATGCCACGGTTTCCACAGTGTTCTGTTTTTGATCGTCCAATCTGGATTGCTCACGCCATCGTGAGGTGTGATGCACTCGTAAGGATATCCGTCATCAGGATCCGTGCGAACATCACCAGCAATATAGTTTCCGGCTTCCCACGGCTCGTATAATGCAGAGATTGCAATGCCAAGCGTTTTATCATCGCTCTCTTTGACCTGTGCGATAACAGCATCTCTCTGCATTTTTGTTATTGCCTCATAAGCGTCTGGCTGGATGTTTTTTAATGACCATTCCTGAGTGATGTATTCACCACTATCTACCCAGTTCGATACAGCCATCTGTGTCTTTGTCCTCACCTCAGGAGCAATTGTGCTTTGCACTTCTTTATATCCTTGCTGTTTCAACATCTTGTCTGTTGGGTTATAGATCGTTGTTCCGTCAACAACGATCTTTTTAGGTGCATACTTGATACTTCCATCTTCTAATTTTGCCAGCATTTAACCACCTCTTCTATCTATGTTGTTTTTTTGTTGACACTTCGTCATCATTCTTCTTCGGGTCAGCGCGGGAACGCCAATACATCATCGACATACTGTCCCCCAAAAATTTCATGTTCATTTTTAACTTCAGCTTATTTTTTCGAAATAAATTGATTTCAGGATATATTGTCCGCCACATTGAAACAAAATTCTATTCATAGTTGTATACGCCACTGATGTAATTTTGTTAGAAAAGACACTTTCGCCATTTAAGTAAATGGAGTTTTGTCCACTTTTTCTTTCTATTCTAATCGTATATTCGACACCTGTTTCAAGGGTTACGCCAGAAACAGATGCGGGCGGTGAAGTGTTTTCGATGTAGTTAATACTTTTCTTATAGCATTTCACTGAAAACCCCTCTTCGCCGTCCGATAATTGCAATCTATGACCTTCCGTGAAACTTCCAAAAGCATTAAAGATCACCTTAGTTTCCAAAATGCCTTCGGCGCAATATCTTAAATTACTAGGAAGTGCATATTGAACAAATTGTTCTAAAGCGTCATATACGTTGATGCTCAAGCCATCATCGGTCATGTTAAGAATCACAGTTCCTTTAGTAGTTTTTTCGAATCCGTTATCTTCCGGCATTCCCATCGTATAATCCCACTGCAGAACATTCTGATTATGTTGCCTGGATGACGCCATCATCATTCGGCGGCGAATCATAGAGATTCGGTCAAACTACGGCAATAATTTGACCCCCCCCCCACGTATTTCTTGTCATATTATCCTCCTGTTATATAACCTGTCTCTGCTGCATTGAAATAATATTTCTGCTGTATAGTTTCAAACAATCCATACTGTCCGTCTTTCAAAATCGGAATATAGTCTCTTACAAGTACATCATCCTCAAAAATTTGAACATATTTACAATATGAATCACAATATACATTTTTATTTTGGAAATCTGCATTTCTTGAAAAAATCCATAAAGACAAATTTGGCATTGTTAAACTAGCAGAATGTTTGTTTTCATCAATTCCAACTAATTCTTTACTTATCATGAATTCGTGATAATTAAGATCATTTACTTTTTGAACAGATATTGCAGCATTGTTATACGGTACTGCAATACATGTATCTTTATATCCCCAATGGAATCGTTGATATTGATTTGCGCCTCCAACATTTGTTATCGCACCCCATGATGAAAAAACATTTCCCGTAACATTGAATTTAGCTTCACATACCAATTTTGTATTATCTTTGGGGATGTAATCAAGGTCGATGTACGCACCATCAACACCATTTATATACTCTAGTTTTTGATACCCCCCCCGATACCGGAAGCATCATTCTACGTCTGTTCATACTCAAATTCTCCTGTTCCAGAATTACGAAAATACTTTCCTGATACCATGTCATAGAGGCAAGCAATTCCTTGATCGTCCAGTGCTGGGTATAAGTCAATTACCTTTTCCCCTGCTTTCGTCATCGCAAAACTGTACAACTTGAAAATTCCTGGAACGTCCAACGCATCTGAATTCAATCTCTTTTTTGCGAATATACACATGGTCGTGTTAATCTTATTTGTTCCTACTTGCAAGTTTATTTCTGCTTCATTCACTACCGCTTTTTTCTGTGCTATATCAATAGCAATATCCATTTTGTTCGGCACAACAAAGCCAAAAAGCGTATTAGCATCTCTGATTGATGTTCTCATAGAATTTGTTTGACTGACATTCCACATTAACGCACATTGATTTCCCGAGCAACCAAAATAATTTTCGTAGGCTTTATGGTTCGCCTCAATGTACAGAGATGCTTCTATCACGGTTTCGCTGTCAGGAATTATTCCTGTATCAATATATTGTGTTCCTGTGCTGATCAAAGACCTGACAAAATTAACTTCTTTTGAAGAGACTGTTCTTCTCCTAAGCATCAGCTGTGCCCCTCACATAGGCTATCCCTTCCAGTACCGATACCTCATATGTCGTGTTGGCATCAATACTGTACGCATCAGCAGTGACACCGGTCATACTGAATGTTGTCGGTGTTGCACCGCTTTTGAAAAAGAAGTGATATTCGTTGGCCACTCCGGTATTACTTGGGGTCGCAAGCGATACTGACAGACTGCTCATTTCCGGCCATACGTACAATTTTCCCGGCTCGATAGTGGCGCTCGTATCAGTGTTCTGCATCTGTACTCGAGGTTCTTGTGTGCTACCGCCAGAACCGCCGCCAGAAGACGTCCGATAGCGGATTACTACCGTTCCTGAGCCGATGAAATGCGCAGAATCAGAAGACATAACGCCGACAGATATTGCAGCGGAATTGAGGGCTTCCGTTTTCTGCGGTGTCTCAACATACTCATATATTGTGGAATTTGGATTGACGGAAGACTGCGAGCGGAAGACATTCCACTTCCCACCGTCAAAGAATGCATAAGCTCTCTGATATGCATTGTCACTTCCCGTGGACGGCTGCAGGGACATTCTGATCATATTTTGGCCATTTATTTGGAAGTACCATGTTCCGGCATCGCTCACTCCCGGCTCTCCCATAACTCCGGTTGCCTCAATCGTGATTTCATCGGCATCGTCAATGTCTTCTGACCATTGTACTGCTCCATCTCCGCAATTGATGGTCAGCGATTTCCATTCCCCACCGCTGGATGAGCCGCCGCCAGATGATGGAATGTCCTGCCACGTTACGTCATAATCGGCATTGCTTGCCTTCATTAGCGCTTGTCCAGTTGTTCCGCCGGCAGGAATGCCGTTTTCTGCGCTTCCTCCTCCACCTTCGCCTTTAAGGTTTTCGAAAGCAAAATTGAACGAAGGCGCTGCAGCTGTGCCGCTTTTTGTGACTGTGACGCTCGGCGTGCCTGTATTGTTGTCAACCGTTGCCGACACTGAGATATTCGGCGTTGTTCCGTCTGCTCCGTCTTGACCGGCGGGCCCCGTGGCTCCTGTGTCGCCCTTGTCTCCTTTTGCACCGGGCGCGCCATCTTCTCCGGCCGGACCCTGCGCTCCTGTATCACCTTTAGGACCCTGAGCGCCAGTATCGCCCTTTGGTCCCTGTGGGCCTTGCTGTCCTCTTAAGTTCTTGAAACTGAACTTAAGCGTTCCATCTTCGACCTCCACATCCACATCCGGCGTTCCGATGTTGTTGTCTATGGTGGCAGTGGCATCAGTGATCCCGCTGCCGCCTCCACCTTTCTCCAATGCTTCTATGCGTTGCAGCATATCTTCCAGCACATCCGGATTCTGTTCCGCGATCGTGGCACCGGTTTCCAGTCCCTCCAGCACCGACAGGGTTGCGACGGTCGTGTTCCAATGCTCTTCTGTCTCCGCGTTGTCCATGCATACGATGAATTTGATGTTTCCTTTGTACATGGTCGCAAAGTCAGATATCAGCCAGCTGAATGTCATATATTCACCGCTGATCGCTTTATCCGTGCAGTCATGTCTGTCTCCTTGCATTTCTGCGTTCAGGTAATTGATGTGAACATCCAGCTTTGACAGATCAGCGATCTGTGCCTGCTTCGGCACTTTGAAATAGATTCTTTTCACCTTGTTATCTGCCATTACTCCGGCAATCTTCAGGCTGTCCGGAATCATGATGGTTCTGGTGGTCACATCAATGGTGCATACTTCTTCCGGCTCTGCGGCAGTTTCTGCCATCACTGAAACTTCTGCCATTGCTGCCGATTTTACATACTGTTTATATGCTTTTTCAAGATCCATTCTTTTGCACCTCCTTCAGCAGCGCTTCTGCCAGTTCCTTATAGTTCACTGTTTCCTGCTCTGGCTCCGGTTCATAGCAGAACTGGATGCAGCGATCCCTGAAATACGGGGAAAAGGAAACGCCCCCGCTCCCGTGATTCCAGAGATCGCTCACACCTCGTGTCACCAGCCCCACAGCGCGCTCGCTCAGCGCTATCTGCTCCGATACTCCTGCAGATACCATGTAATCGATCACATCGCTCACATACCCCTTCAGCGCGTTATCCTGGTATGCTCCGGTGATCCCCAGCATGGCTTTCACGGTTTCAAGATGTTCATACTCCATCTTTTCACTCCTCTGCTTTTGCTTTCGTCCTGCTTGCAGCTTTTGCCGCTGCAGCGCTGTTCGTATATGTTATGCTCATCACATCACTGTTTGCCATACCTTCCTTCACAGCGATCGCCTTGATGGTGCTGTTGGCTGCCGTCACGCTGATCGCCTGTGAATACAGCGTGCTGGATGTGCTCGGCGCTGATCCGTTATCCGTGTAATAGATCTTTGCTCCCTCTGTCGCTGTTTTCAGCGTCACCTGGATCCCCGCGGTCAGATCCTGCGCCGTTTCTGATGGCGTTGCTGTAGGCGTTGCTGCTTTAGTTAGGCTGACTTTTTTTTTTACGCGCAGAAAGCCATCCTGCTTGATCACGTTACCGCCCACGAATACGCTCGCTCTGTAGCAGATCATGCCTTCCTTGAACTTGTAACTTTCATCCTCTTTGATCTCCAGATCTGAGAATGTAACCACCTTGTATGATGACAGTGCTCCGTACATCATTACAAATCCGCCATTCGATGCAGATGCAAAGTCGGTCAGATTGCTGTTGATCACATACGGGATGGTGTTGATCGTCTTGGCTTTCACATCGATCTTATACGCCAAATCTCCATTTGCCTTTCGCACCTCAGAGAATGCTTTCAGCGTCTTCTTGTTCAGGATCAGCGCCGCATCCATCTCCACATCTTCATCACCGCCATAGCTGAATACGATCGTGTTCAGCGTGTCCTGGCCGATCTCTGTGATTTCGATATCCTTTGATACTGTGATGGCTTTCGGCGGTGTGGATGCTGCCAATCCCGGCAGCTGCTTTGTTCCGGTTCCGGCAATGATCTGCTGCGAAAGCTTCTTCTTCACTGCGATCTCGCAGGCATCCTGCACCTTTCCTGCATAGTCGATGTTCGGCAGCTTCTTCGTTTCTTCGCTCAGTTCCGCATATGCCGTGATCTTGATCTTTGACATTGACGCATAATCAAATTCTGGTTCTGCTTCCGTGTATGCAGATCCTTCATCTGTGATGCCGCCTGTTCCATATGATTTCACATATGCTTCTTCATATGATTCTCCGCCCGGCAGGTCTTCCGTCGCAACCATGTCCACCAGAGTGGATACCGGTGTGAATGTGTCATTCAGCTGTGTTCCGGTGTGCTTCGGCAGCAGAAGACTGCTTGAACTTACCGTCACAGCACGCTTTTCCTTCAGCGCCTTTCCTCTTGCTTCCAGCTCCTCATTGCGCTTTTTCTCCCGGCTCTCCTCGCTGCCCGGCACTCCGCCGGTCATGCTGTAAGTTCCTCGTACCTTCATGCGCTTTTCTTTCGTCTGCTCCTTCGTGCGCTCTTCCTTTTCCTGCTGTTCCTGCTGCTTGCGTTCCTCTTCCTGCGCTTCCTGGTCTTCCACTTCCGCCAGCGCCTTTTCTGTTTCGTTGATCTCATCACGCAGCTTTCCAAGCGTTTCGCCCAGCTGTGCGCGCTCTTCCTTGTCTTCGCTTTCGATCAGTGCCTTTTCCAGCTTCTGCACCTGGTTTCTTTTTTCTGCCAGTTGTTTCTTCAAAAATTCTTTTAACATCTTCGATCTCCTCCATACATCATCAATAGTGTTCTTGTTTCATAGTCGGTTCCTCTCTCCAGAGGCTTCGCGCGTTTCTGCCGTTCGCTCTCCAGCTGCTGGCGCATTCTCTCCAGATTGCTTTTGTCTCGCGCATATATTTCAGTGTCTTCGTAAGCCGGGAACGTCACAGCGCTCACCTCAACAACACTTGAAATCTTTTTGATCCTTCTTGTCGGCATATCGCTCTCCAGGTCTTCCCATTCCTCATCATCAACGGAAAACATGAATGACATGCCCGTGATATCCTCACGCTGCACGGCGCTGTACAGGTTTCTTGCTTCGGAATTGTTTTCCGTGTCCAGATATACTTTGATCCCCATTCCTTCATCATCCGGAAACAGCTGCATCGTGCTGCTCTTGTTGTTCTTCCTGGATCGCGCCAGTGGTATCTTGCTCGTGTCGTGATTCACCAGGAAGCGCACATCGGTAAGATCCGTCTCATCGAGCGCCCCTTTTTCGATCACTTCTTTCCACCAGTACATATCCGTCATAGAATCATAGACGATCGGTCTGCCTTCGATCATGCTGCCTTTTTCATCCTCGCCTGCGCGCACCTGAAAGCTGTATGATCTTCTAATCAGTTCCGGTTTCTTCTTTTTGTTCATCGTTCTGCACCTCCTTGCCCTTAAGCTGATATTCCTTCGCATTTTCCACGTTTACATAATTCAGCGACTGCATGCGCACTCCCACCAGCTCCGGCAATGGTTCTAATCCTATCGCCATACGTTTTTCGTTGCTGTACAGTTCTCCTGCATCTCCCAGGATGCGCATCGCTTCCAGCACTTGCGTGGTGCTCATGAATATCAGCTCTTTCGGCATGAATACGATGTCATGCCCCAGATCCTTTTCGCGCTGCGTGAACAACGTCTTGCTGAACGCCTGTGATATCGCAATGATCAATGGTTCCAGCTTCTTCTGATAGAATGCTTCATATTGATCCTTTGTGTAATCGCCGGTCAGGATCGGCATGCTCACGCCATATTTCCGCAGGATCCTCGAATCCACGAACTTCAGCGTTTCAGCATCGATCAAGCTCGGCTTTCTGGTGATCGGAACATATTCGCTTTTTCCATCCACTCCCATGATCCCGGATGCGTTGTTTTGCAGCTGCTCATTGAATTCAGCAACCATCTTTTGCACTCTTTCCTGATCCATGAAGGAACCGGATTTCAAGATACCGTTCACATTGAAACTCGTTTTCATGGCTGCCAGAACGCCTTCCATCATGTTTTCGTTCATGTTCAGCAGCTTCAGCAGCGCATCATTGTCCGGCTGCCCGTTGGCATTTCCGCCCAGATAGTCATTGAACGAATACTGATACCGGATATGGATCACATCTGCATATGGCAGCGTGAATTCATCATTGTTCCTGAACTTCATCTTGATGTACAGTTCTCCGGCATCATCTTCCATCATGTCGATCTTTACCGGCTGCAGAGGATAAAGCGCCACATATCTCCTGCTTTTGCTGCCGTCTGCGTTCTCGATCGTTTCATATACCGGATATACGATAGAGTTATAGTTCAGCAGCAGATTCCAAACGATCTTGCTCATGAAATCGCTGCGCGTCATCAGTTCATTCGGATCGTTCAATACGCGCTGTATGGAATCATTCACCGGTGCCCTGTCTCTGCCTATCTTCCGGATATGATGCGGTGTCAGCTTCGTCATTTCATCCACGATGCAAGACACGATCGATTGCACGATATCACTTGCATAGATGTTGTTCCCGAACTGTGAAAACCTCGGCTGCCCGCTGCTGCTCAACATCCCGGCATATCTCATCCGGATGACGGTCGCAACCTTCTTCAAATACTGTATAACTCCCATTTCTACCTCCTGCCGCTGTACTGATTCAGCTGTCCTCTATACCTCCGGTATATCTCATACAGGATGATCAGTGTCACAGCGCCATCGATCCTTCTCGTTGCCTGGTTATTGATCTTCACGCACAGAACCCTTCCCAGGTTGTCGATCTCCATGCTGGCATTTCCAAGACACCAGCGATCAACTTCGTTTTCGTTATAGTTCACATGCTGCGCCTTCAGCTCCTGTTCGCACAGCTTCATTGCGTTGCTCATCGTCTCTTTGTTCTGCAATACCATTTCACATTCGATTCCCCACATCTCCATGCGCTCCAGAAAGTCTTTTGCAAACCGCTGATCATAACCACACTTAAATGTGCGGATGCCGTATTCTTTGTACAGACTTCCGAACCAGTCAGCAACTTTTGACAGATCATTGTCAAGCCCCGGCATGATAATGATCAGCCCTTTCTGCGCCCATTCTTTGTACCGCGCGCCGGATGCTGAATCATCGCTGTTTTCCAGCTTTCCTTCAGGGATGAAATACATCGTATGTATATACTTTATATTGCTGTCCGGATCGTCCGGATCCAGCATCATGATCTTCGCACATGTCAGGTCTGTCGTTTCTGAAAGATCAACTGCGCCGATCGCGCTGCAGTTCCTGAAGCGCTCCAGATCGTATTTTGCCACATATACATAATCGCTTTCCTGCAGCCATGCCTGGCTGTTTGATTGTTTGAAGTTAAAATCCTTTGACAGCACGAACATGCGATCTGCCTTTGAGTTCCTCGCCGCATCGATCTGCTCCCGCAGGTAATCCCATTTCTTCACGATCCCCAGCGATGGATTTGATTTCATCCAGCTCGCTTCGCTTTCCCACACTTCGCGCTCGCTGTCTTGCGTATATAGCCACGGCAGTGTTCTTTCTGCCATTACTCCATCATCTTCGCCGCTGATGATCGCTCTGCACTTCTTCAGCTCATCATCCAGATATCCATCATTCACGAACCCTTCAGTGGTGATATTGATAAACTTCGGATTATCCTTCAGGGATTGTGACTGCTCAACTGATTTCGCGATCACGTTTGTCTTCATCTCGTGAGATTCATCAAGTATCGCAAAGCCGATATTCCGCCCCTCTTTGTTCCTGGTGCGGTCTGACAACTTGAACACTTTTGAATTGTTCGCTTTGCAGAGGATGAAGCGCTGGTTTCTTTTCGTGTCCAGATCATCCGGATCGATGAGCATCCTCATCAGGTCGATCGCATCATATACGATAGATGCCTGATTATCGTCATTCGAAGAACACACGATATCATTGCCCGGCTCTCCCATGATCAGCTCTGTGAGTGCCATCGCAGAGCACGTTTCTGATTTCGTGTTCTTCCTGGCAATCAGCAGCACGATCTTCTTGAACCGATCAAACCCGGTTTCTGCCATCTTGAAAGAGTACACCACTTCGATGAACGCCTTCTGCCACAGCATCAACTTCATGGGCTGGTTGTAGAATGGCGCTTTCGTCAGCCGGATGCAGTTCTCCATGAAATCCATCCGCTCATATGCCCCGGTCGTATCATACATATAGCGCTCATCATCCAGGTCATCTATGAGCCTGTCCAGCTCCATGATCAGCTCACGCCCTGCGATGATCTCACCGCGGCGGATGGCTTCACGGTACTGGATCAGATAGCAATCACGCATCTTCTTTTTTTCTGTTCAGTCTTTGCGCCAAGTACTGCCGCAATGGGCTTTCCTTTTCATTGCCTTCTTCTACTCCCAGGGCACTATATACCACCTTCAAAGCATTGATGTATGTCTGCATCAGATCTTTGTACTGCTTATATGCCGGTGTCACTCTTTGCTTCGTGGCATCTCCCTCTTTAACGATAAGGAAGGGAAGTGACATCAAATAATTTAGCTTTTCTTCCAGGAATATCATCTTTTCGATGAGTGGATCGATCAGCTTCTTCATTTCCGGATCCAGCTTCTTCGATATCTCCTGAAGTTCTTCTTTCCGTTCCATCCTTTTTTCTCCTTCCTCGTGTTTTTTCAAGCTTTCGTTTCAAAAACCGAAAAATCTCATTTTTTCGCGTTCTGCGAAAGAAAGGACTCGATGGCAGTACTCTTCCAGATTGTTCCAGAAAATGAGGTGGGGGGGGATCCATTCACGCATCAAACCGCTCAAACCATTCGCGCACATACTTTTCGTACGCTGGCGGACGCTCAGAAACATTCATCAGGCATTCATCCATGCTCTTTTCGATATATATCATCTCAGCACCTAGCGTGCTCGCCATGCGCTCGCGCTCGCTTGCCAATGGATAGCCGCCGATGATATACGCATTCTGGAACCGTCCATTTCTCGTCCTTATCATGTCCAGAAGGCAATCGCGCAGCATGAACACATTCTTTGCCAGGCGCTTGCTGTTCTCATACCTGCGGTTCGCTGATATACACTCATACAGATCATCCATGTTCACGATCAGATCATGATGCCCTGCGATGCCTTGCACATACTCACTCTTTCCTGCTCCTGGTGCGCCGTACACCAGATACACATGCCGCGTTCCTTCTGATCCAAAACGCTCATGGATCATGTTGTGCGTGGCGTGTGATACGATCTGGATCAGATCTTCATTCAGACTGATATCGAAGTCATTCACATTGCTTTCGGTCAGCACGATGGTGTGATGCAGAATAATGTCATATGCCTTCACTATCGGCTTTCCTGTCACTTCGTCATAGACAAATCCATCCGCCTTGTTCGTGCGCTTATCAATCAGATAATCTCGGAATGCTGCCCATCGCTTGCTGCGATAGAATGAACTAAGCGTGTACATCTCTATCCCTCCAGAATCATCATGTCATCTTTTCGTATCTTCTGCGCTGATCCAGATGAATCGATCAGATACGCATCGCATAAACTAACGGATCCGGATGAATCGATCAGGTGAATGAACTTTCCTTCCGACGTCTTCGCCGTCACTGTCTTGTATGCTGATACCGTGCCATAGTAATCCTTCAGCGCAACTCTGAACTCATATACGGTTCCTTCCTGCAGTCTTGTTACAGTAAACCTCTTCACCGTGTAATTCACTTCAGCGATCTGTTTGTAGCTGCTTCCGTTTTTCTGTTCCACGATGAACTTTCCACTGCTTTCATAATTGCTCGGATAGTCATCGGCATACTCTCCATCAAATTGCAGTTCTATCGATGTTTCTGTGATCTTACCAACTTGCAATGATGTCATGGCTGGCGCGCCCGGCGCTTTGGTCGTTACGCTCAGTGATCTCACTGTGCTGTACACTTCGTTATAGTCGCGTCTATGACGTACCTGAAGCGTGTACTTTGTATCAGGCTGCAGCCCCGATATCGTAAAGCTGGTCGTTCCTCCGCCGGTCTCCGGCAGATCCACACCAGCATCTTTCCATCCAGCATTGTTCAGATTGTACTGGATTAGCGTGGTTGCCACGTTTGAACTATAGCTGATCTTCGCTGTTGTTGTGGTCGTGCTTGATACGCTCGCTGTGGTCATACCTCCGGATCTGTCTATGCTTTCAATGTAATCCGTGATCTCGGCTGATGCCCACCCGAACTCGGGCACATGGTTCTGTCCTCCCAGATTTGCCTTGAAGTATCCATGGATCCATCGCTGCTTTGATGACCCATCATCATTCATCGTAACGGTTCCGGATGAATTGTCCGCTAGGTTGAAGATCTGGTTTCCTCCTGCCGGTATGCTTGCATCCACGTCATATGTCTTTCTTTTTGCTGTTGTCGGCGCAATGCCTGCTTCAGCAATCTCGCTTCTGAACGAATAATAGCTATTTATAGAGGATACTCGCAGCCTTGTTGCTCGATATTCCAGCTGGTTTTCTGCAATATTGCGGCGATATTGCCATTCTGTTTCTACTTTGTAATAGCCGTTATTCCACACCTGCGTCCATCGCGTACTGCTCCATGCTTCCCATTGCATTTACATCATTCCTTTTTGATCCACAATATCAATTCTCCGGATGGCGGTGACGCTGGCTGTGTCTCTGATACCCTGATCTTTATCGTTTCTGGTATTCTGTCATCCATATCTTCTTTTGAATTCACTTCCACCAGACATTTATTTTCGGCCATTCCATACACTTTTTCTTTTGCCATATATCCACCTACCATTCTTTTTGTTTTTGAAACTCAAATTCGCGTTGTCTTTGCTTGAGTTCTGCAGGATTGTTGGAATACTTTTCTTTTGCCCAGTTCTTCAGCAGGAACTGAGCTGCAGCAACCGATGGCGGGATGAATATTTCCTCATCGTAATACTCCACACGCTCCTCTTCCTTTGCTCTCTTGCCATTTTCATATACGATCGTTTTCAGCTTCATTGCCTTGCGCACCTTCTTCGTGATGCCCGTGGCGCTGTCATACATCGCTCTTTCAATGTCTTCGATAGCTTTGCACCTGGAATCTTTCAGTATGGCAGAAAAAGCAGGCTGATTCTTCTTGTGCTCTTTCCAAGTGGTATAAGAGATTCCCAGACGGCTGGCAATCTCTTTTTCACTTGTTCCTTCAGAAATCAGCTTTTTGATCTCTTCCAAGCGTGGCAGGATGATTTCTGTGTATGCGTTTTT
>ERZ1643246.2536-NODE-2536-length-17118-cov-11.182910_pt1 | contig 17118 bp, 14 predicted proteins | sample MGYA00579265_ERZ1643246 | MGnify/ENA primary metagenome ERZ1643246 (study PRJEB29033, sample SAMEA4952261) | chicken gut metagenome | biome: Broiler Chicken; feature: Gastrointestinal Tract; material: Caecum | place: Ireland | collected 2018 | study: Broiler...
ATCGGAATTGTGCTTTTTGTGATCGGCATTGTCGGACTGATTTTCTCCGAAAAACACGATCAGAAAGAGCGTGCCGAAAAAATGGCGCAGGAAGAGGCGGAGGAACGCGCCGCACTGGAGCAGGCAAAGTATCTTCTGTTTCTCTATGCGGGCAAGAAAAAACGCCTCGGCACGCCGACGGAAAAGGATCATTTTTCCTTTGAAGCCTATCTGACGGAGGACAGAGCTGAAGTTGAAAGCTATCTTGACGGTTCGATGCTCGAAAGTAAGCTCGAACGTTTCGGCGAAGATTTTGTCCGATCGGTCTGGTCGCTCGACATTTCCGTGAAAGAACTTTCCGATCTGAAGGGAAAAGTGATCTTTGTCAGTCAGTCCGAGTATGAAGTTATGCGCTATTCCGAGGCATATCGCAAGTTTTTCGCAAATAACGAGATCGTTTCGCTCTGACAGGGCGCAGAAAAAACAAAAATCAAACACCTCTTTCCCAAACACACCGTAATTACAGGAGGTATTTATCATGTTGGAACTTATCAAGTACATTGTGGGTCAGTTTGCCGAGGATAAGGAGAACGTCTCCTATGACGTAGAGGAGACGGAGGACGCCATCAACGTGACCGTCACGCTGTCCGATTCGGACATGGGCAAGGTCATCGGCAAGCAGGGCAAGATCGCCAAGGCGCTCCGCACGCTTGTGCGCGCCGCGACGCCCAAGGATTCCAAGAAGTACAACGTCGAGATCAAAGAGCGCTCGGCACAATCGCAGGAATAAAAAGACACGCCCATTTTCAGGGCGTGTCTTTTTAAAAATGGTATGAGAGTGGCACATGCCAAAAAATGCATCGCATGAACAAAAGAGAGGGTGCTTTGATGGGGGAGAATATGTACTTTTGCGAGAATTGCCATCTGCCAACGGAAACGGAGCGCTGTCCGCGTTGCAAAAGAAAGAACCTGCGTCCTATTGCGCCGCAGGATATGTGTGAGCTGACGGAGTGCCACCAGCAATGGTACGAGCTCGAAAAACACCGTTTTGAAGCGCTCTCCATTCCTGTTGTCACATTGCCCGTCGGAAGCGGTGTCAATACCATGTTTGCACTTCCGCTGGAGAATTACCGTCTGTATGTTCCGTGGGAGCGCTTTGATGACGCCGTGGAGGTGCTGGAACAGATACAAAAGGAGCGGTTGGAACGCTTGCGCATCGCATATTTGCCGGAAGACACTGCTCGCCTCACCGTACCCGAGAAGATTGCCAAAAGGGCGCGCAGAAAACTCAAAATGGGGAAGGATGCCGATGTTGAGGCGTATTGCAGACAGGTCGTGAGCTCTGCACAGGACATTTTTACGGGGGCAGATCTGCCGTCAGGGCATCAGACGGTCTGCTTCTCTGCCGACGGCGTCTATGTTTGGCTGGATGCATCAACGTTGGAGGTGCTCTCTGTCAGCGTGCCCTGATTGTTATTGCCTAAAGTCGCCTTTTCATATGAAAGACTTTGAAGCAAGACCTGTGTTCGGCGGTTATTACGACGCACGGATTGAAAAAATCAGCCATAAAATCCCTATAAAATATATCTGCGCGGCGGTGCATTTGCACCGCCGCGCAGTTTCCTTATATTTTTCATTCTGTTGTGCGAGCATGCATTCGTAAAAAATCACATATGCCGCCCGCTGCAGTCCTGCCGTTTACCGTGCGCATGGCGTGCGAACAGCGAGGATCGCGGTCAAACGTAACCGCATGTCAGACCGTCAGAAGAATGACAGAACTTTTCGCCGTCAGAATTCGTATTGTCAGAAGAATGATAAAACGTCAGAATGTCAGATCGTTTCGGCATATGCTTCGAGAACGTCCAAAAGTTCCTCCTCGTGTTCGTCGTAGTAGCGATCAAAAGCGGCGAGGGGATCGTGTGTAAGTGCCTGCATGACTTCGGCATCGTTTTCGGTGTCGATATCCAGCATGCAGTATTGACGGTACGCCTGTGCGACATTGTCTGCGTGTCCTGCGGGAAGCGTCTCCCTGAGCGCCGACATGACGGAAAAGATATTTTCGTTGCGAAGGGCGCGGTTGAGGAAAAACTGCAGATGTCCGCCGTTTTGGATCTCGCTGTCATAGGTGAGCAGTTCGTTGTAGGGGGACTCGATCTCGCCTGCGTCCCACATCTCCCACATGGCGTTCCATTTGTCGTTTTTATCGCCGCCGTCCTTTTTTCCGAAGAGTTTTTTCCAGAATCCCATAGACATACCTCTTATTTGCGGATTTTTGATAGAGAATACAGGCGGAGCAATCATAAAAATGCTCCGCCTGCGTCATTCAGTGTGTCATGAAATACTGCCCGATCGTGCGTGCTCTCTAAAACAGTTTAGCCTTATCGGACTTAAACGATATACGCTTCGTCGGGAGCGGCGGCATCAAGCTCTGCCTTCTTTTCGGCATAGCCGGGCTTGCCGAGAAGGGCGAAGGTCGCCTTCTTGCCTGCTTCGACGCCGGGCTGGTTGAAGGTGTTGATGTTGAACATCGCGCCAGCATAAGCGGTCTGCAGTTCAAACAGGAACAGAAGCTCGCCCAGCGTGAAGGCGTTGACTTCGGGAACATGGATGGTATAGTTGAGCCGTCCTGCCATGGTCAGCGCGTGTGCGGTCGCCTTGTTCTCTGCCTGGATGAGCTCTTCCATCGTATGTCCGCCGAGGAAGGAGACGTCGGGGATATCCTCGCAGCCGTGCGCGATGGGGGTCTTTTCCTTGTAGCTGTCCACGGAGAGGAAGGTGACGACCTTGTCGTAAGGGCCTTCCGTGTAGAGCTGAACCTGCGAGTGCTGATCGGTGACGCCGAGCGCCTTGACGGGGGTCTGACCGACGTTGCAGGGCTTGCCGTCGAGGGTCTCGTTCTTGCCGAGCGATTCCGCCCAAAGCTGTGCGTACCAGTCGGAGACAAACTTGAGGTTGTCGGAGTAGGGCATGAGGACGCCGATGTTCTTGCCGTCGTTCATGGCGATATACTGAAGCGTCGCGCAAAGAAGGGCGGGGTTCTTCTTGAGGTCTGCCGTCTTGCACAGCTTATCCATGTACGCCGCACCCTTGAGCATTGCTTTGATGTCGATGCCGAGAACTGCTGCGGGCAGGAGTCCGACGGGGGAGAGCTCGGAGAATCTTCCGCCGACGCCGTCGGGGAGCACGTAGCTCTTGACGCCGCCGAGCGACTTGGAGATCTTGACGAGGTTGCCTTTCTTGGCGTCCGTCGTGAAGATGACGTTTTCTTTGATGTTGACGCCAGCCTTCTTCAGAAGGTCGGAGATGATGAGGTACTGCGCCATCGTCTCGCTCGTCGCGCCCGACTTGGAGATGACGTTAAAGCAGGTCTTGGTGACGTCGATGACGTCCAGAAGCTCCTTCATGCGGACGGGGTCGACGTTGTCCTCGACAAAGAACTTGGGACCCTTGCGCTTGCTCTTGGGCAGATCGTTATAGTGCAGGTGGCAGAGAGCGTTGAATGCCATGATGGGACCGAGCGCCGAACCGCCGATGCCGAGTACAACAAAGTTGTCAAATTTTCTGCGGACGAGCTTTGCCGTGTTGAGAATATCGGCAATGATCGCGTCCTGATTATAGGGAAGCTCCGTCCAGCCCATGAACAGCTCGTCCTTGCCGCGGTTTTCCGCAACGTAAGCATGAGCCGTCTTTGCGAGCTTCTTGTGCGCATCGAGCGTCTTTGCGGAGATGCCCTTTGCGATGTACTTGTCCGTCATGTTGGTGTAATCGACGCGAATACGCAGTGCCTTGCGCAGTTCTTCGGTCAGTTTCATTTCACTATCCTCCGCCAAACCAAATTTTGCTCTATTGTACCACACTTACCCGCATATTTCAAGAGCGTGACGTGATTTTTTTGCGCTTTTTCCCGAAAAATCGTGCAAACAGGGACTTCAGATCGATGAGACGCAGAAGAGAAAGCATCGCCGCTTCTCCAGCCGCGAGCAAAAGCATGGTGATCGCAAGTGCGGGGAAGTAGCTCAAATACACCATGAGCAGGCGATGGATGAAGTATGCCGCCGCCGTGACGGGTGCAAGCGCGGCAAAGAGTTTTGCAAGGTGCGTTCCGATGTGCAGCCCGCCCGTTTTTTTGCGCAGGAGCAGGAGAGATAAAAGCGCGGTGATGAGGGTATCGCAAGCCATTCCGACGAGAAGGGCCCCGCCCGCAAGATAGCGCGGGAGAAAGAAGGTGCAGGCGAGCATGGCGGCAGAGCCTGCGAGGAAGATGCCGAGCGTGTGTTTTTCACATCCGAGCGAATTGAGCAGGCTCGACGAGATCATGGTGAGGCTCATGGGCAGGAGCAAGAGCGCGCAGGCAGAGAGCATTTTTCCGCTTGCGGCATTGGAGTAGAGCATGACGCCGATATCCTCGCCGCAGACGAGATAGAAGGGAATGAGCGCGCAGGAAACGAGCAGAGAGGTTTTGAGTGCGCGCTGGGTGAGTGCCTGCACCTGTTTTTGATTGCCGCGGTAGAAATTTTCGGAGAGCTCGGGTACGAGCACGAGCGCGATGGAGCCGATGAACGCGCAGGGAATCGCCATGACGGGCATCACCATGCCGTATACGACGCCGTACTCGCTCATGGCGCGGGCGGCGGTGTATCCTGCCGCCTGCAATTGCAGCGGGAAGAGGACGGAGATGAGCGAGGAGAGCAGGGAAGAGGATGTCCGCATTGCGGTGACAGGGAGAGCGGAGGAGATGAGAGGTTTTAATTCTCCGCGCGGCGAGCGGAACTTCCCGCCTGTCATAAAGAAGTAGACAAGTGCGATCGCAAAGGAGCAAAGATAGGAGATGAGTACGGCGACGGCGGCGAGGTTTGCGCCGTAGATATCGGTCGCCACAAAGAGGATGAGCGCGATGCCGACGCCGATGCGGATCATTTCCTCCACGAGTTCGATGAAGGAGTAGGCAAAGAAGCGTTTATTTCCCCAGAAACTGCCGCGGATGACGGAGTAGACGGACGTGCAGGCGAGTCCCGCAAGCAGGATATAGAAGAGATCGGCACAGCGCGGATCGGCGAACACAGCGGAGAACTGATTGCGGAAGAGAAATAAGACGACGGTCACGGGCACGCTGATACACAGCGTGATGAGGACGGCGCCCGTGACGGCGGATTGTTCGCGGTGACGGTTGGCATGCGCGCGGTGTCGGGAGATGACGCGCGAAAGCGTGACGGGCAGACCGCTCGCCGAGATCGTGAGGAAGACGGCAAACACGGTGTAAGCCGCCTGATAGACGCCCAGTCCCTCGGAGCCTATGGTGCGGGAGAGGATGATGCGGTATAAAAATCCGAGACAGTGTTCCGCCGCCGAAAAAAAGGTGACGACAGCGGCAGTGCGGTACAAATTCATGTCCTATCATATTCGCATCGGGCACACAAATATGAGCGGCGGCATATATTGGCATGTGGAACTTTTTTTGTTGCGCCCTGAGCTTTATCGTGTCAAGCGCGGACAGACGCTCTCAGAGATCGCCGACGCGTTCGGAACAACGCCCCGACTGCTTGCGGCAGTCAATCATCTTGTCTCCCCGCCCGAAGAGGGGATGCTGCTCGCCCTGCCTTCTTCCGGGAATGTCTACCGCGTGCACGGCGGCGAGACAAAGACGCTTCTTTGCGGCTGCGAACAGACATTTAAGACGCGCAATGCAACCGAACATCTCTATCCCGGACAGCGCGTAATATTGTAGCTTGCCGCAGCGTGGCACATTTTCCTCTTTGTGCATAGCATGAAGTAGAACGCTTACGTTCTTTTTACGGAGGTAACCAATGTCGTTTTTTTCCAACTTTTCTTCCGATCATTGTCCCGGCCCTATCACGGGAAATCCCATGACCGGACTTTGTGAAAAGGTGTGCATCCAGGCGGAGAAGATCTTCGATGCGGGGATCGTTCAGACACGCCTTGAAAACTATACGCTCACGCTCACCGATCTCACGCCCGCCGATCCTACATATCCTCTTACGTTCGTGAGCGCCAGATCGCTGACGGGCACGGGAACAGTCTCAAACCTTTCGGTGGAGCGTCAGCCCGATTCCAGCTGCGCCCGCGTTCAGGCGACGATCACTATTCCTGTCGAAGTTGTCTATACGGACGCCACGGGCGCGGAAGGCAAGGCGACGGCAAGCGTCACGCTCAATGAGGACGTCCTTATGTACGTCCCGTCCGCTTCCGTCATGCCCTTCACGGTGACTGCAGTCGCAAGCTGTGTCGTGCCTGAAGGAACGTTCAATTCCACGAACAACACCTTTACGGTGAGCGCCTGCGTCACCTGTATCCTCAAGGTCGCCATGCAGGTGGAACTGCTCGTTCCCGCCTATGGCTATTGCGCGATCCCGCCTGCACAGGAATATTCTCAGGAGGTCTGCTCGGGATTCTTTGAGCTGCCTCTCTATCCGCAGGGCAAGGGCTGCTGCAAAAAGTAAGGTAAGGGTTTCTCAAGAAGCCAATCGTTCAAAGAACCGGAGTTTGTGAAAAATTGCCCGTCCTTGAACCTGCCGCTGCATTTTTGCACGGAGCATTTAGCAGGGATGTGCCCCGCCCGCCGTCAACCGACGGCGGGCGGGGTTTTTAAAAAAGAGCATTGACAACGGAGGAGTTTGACTGTATAATATTAATATCTATTGAACAAAAGGAGAGTATAAAAAGATGAAGCGGCTGGCATCGTTGTTTGTTGCATGCACGTTGGCGTTCGGGTGCGTTGCATTTGCGGCGTGTGAGGAAAAGGTGCCCGTTGGCGCATCGTCCGTGACGCTGGATACGGAGGCATTTACGCTCACTGTCGGCGAGACAAAGACCCTCACCGCAACGGTGCTTCCCGAAGATGCTGCGGACAAGAGTGTCACATGGACGAGCTCGGACGAGACAGTTGCAAAGGTTGCGGCGGGAACGGTGACGGCAGTTGCCGAAGGGGCAGCCACGATCACGGCGTCATGCGGCGAAGCGACGGCGTCGGCGGCGTGCACGGTAGAAGCGGCAACGCAGTTCGAGTCCGTCACGTCGGAGGATTGGGCGGCGGCGTTCGAAGTATTCTCGAACGAGGAATACAGGATTGACATGGACGAGGCATCCTTCGCGCAGGGTGAGACGCCCGAATACGAAGATATGCTGGAATATGCCGTGGCGGACGGAAAAGAAGAACTTTTATATAATTCCATGAGCGCCGACACAATCTATTCCGAGGAGATACAGGACGGATACCGCATCTATCAGATTCAGTCCGGTTTTTGGACTGTGTTTGAGGAGCAGAATTCCCTTCGAGAACAGGTTGCGAGCCCGTTCTGGTTTTTGGATCAGTTGTTCAGCGTGTTTGCGGGCGCGTATGATTCTATGAAGGACGACTTCAGCGAGGATACGGGAATGTATACGGGTCAGATCGAAGTGGACGGTACGGTCACGGACGTCGCGCTTGCGTTCAGGGACGGGAAAATCTGCAAGATCATGATCGTGGGAGAGGGCGGAACTTCCTCGGGCTCTGCCGAAGAGGGCAGCGCCACAGGGACCGACGGCGGCGCGGATACGGGCAATGCCTCCGAGGATGCACAGAAGATCAACTACATTTCCTACAGTGTCGTAATTGATTATCAAACGGAGATCGCGCTTCCTTCGCCCTCGTCCCTTCCTGCGGCCGAAAGCGAGAAAGCGGACGCTTCCGTATGGGAGAATGCGTTTGATTTTGACCGTCTGGAAAACTTTGGGATGACGGTGGACATCGTTTCCTTTGATGCAGACGGTCGGGCGGAAAGATTCGGTCGGATGATGGATTATGCAAGGGAGGGCGGAAAAGAGATGTACCGTTCCGCTTTGAACAGCGAAATCATCTATTCGGTCAGGACGCAGGATGAAACGTGGCAGGGCTATGCGCTTTCGGGCGGCATCTGGATGCCCGCGGGGCAGCCTTCCGATTCTTCGGTCTACGTCATGGGAGGGATGGAGGATGCATTGCTGCCATTCGGGCAAGTTACGTGTACTTTTGATGCGGAAAAGGGGTGCTATGTCGGCGAAGCAGCGATCTCCGACGCTCCCGCCACCCTTTCGGTATGGTTTGCAGACGGAAAGGTCCTCTGTCTGTCCGTCGAGACCGAGGAGAGCGGGACGCAGATGCAATATTTGTTTTCGTTCTCGTATGACGATCAGTCGGTGGAACTGCCTTTTGAGGTCTGAAAAAACCTGAAACCATGATGACAATCCTGTCTTGATGAAAAGAATAACAAAAAAACAGTTGCGCGCCGCGGCATTTGCCGCGGCGCGCATTGGTTAAGTTTTTCTGAAGATATGCTCTTTCCCGCATGTAAAGATCAGCAGTTTTGCGCGAGGTCGGGATCGCCGAGCAGTGTTTCAAAGTCCGAATAGGTGACAAAGCCTGCCTTGCTGCCCTTGGGTTTTCGGACGTTTTTCACGGGGCAGCAGTCCACGGGAATCTTGCTGCCGCCCGCGGCCGAAAACTTTGCGCATACGCCCGCGGCGAAGTCGAGCACGTCTTTGGGGACCTTTTTCCCCTGCGTTCGGATGACGACGTGCGCCGAGTGCAGGTTTCTGGCGTGCAGCCAGAGATCGTTGGGGGCGCTCATGCGCACAAGGCGGTCGTTCTGGATGTTGCTTCGGCCTGCATAGACGGTAAACCCGTCCCGTTCAAAGGTGCGGAAGGGGATCTCGGGCGGCTTTTTCCCGCCTTTTCGGACGGGCGGCGCCTTGATGAGTCCCTCACTCATGAGTTCTTCCTCGGCGGCCTTTAAGTCCTGTGTGTTCTCCGCAGAGGAAAGCAGGGGCAGAAGACTTTCGAGATAGGATAGCTCCCTGCGCGTCTCCGCTTCCTGCGGCGCGAGGGCGTCCAGCGTGCGCTTTTGTTTTTGGTAGCGCTTGAAATACGCCTGCGCATTCTGGGAGGGCGTGAGCTGCGCGTCAAGCGAAATTTTGATCTTTGCCCCCGATTCATCGTAGTAATTGACCAGCTCACAGCTCGTCATGCCGCGCGAGAGAGCGTAGAGGTTGGCGGTCAGAAGTTCGCCTTTTAAACGCACCGTCTCGGCGTCTGCAGCGGAGCGCTGTTTTTCGGCGATCTGCGCGAGCCGCTTTTCCTGTTTTTTCTTTGCCTGAGAGACGGCGGAGAGCAGTTTTCTTCTCGTGCCTTCCAATGTGTTTTTTGCGCGCTTTTTTGCGTAGAAATATGCCTGCGCGGCGGAAAGCGTGTCAAAGGGAATCGCGCCCGCGTGCCTGCGTGCAAAAAAGTCGATGACGTTGCCGTTATTTTCAAGAACGCAGGGGGAAATTTCGTCGGAAAAGAGGTAGCCGCGCACAAAGGCGGCAAGATCGCCGCCCTGATAGGCTGCCGCGATGTCCTCTGCCGTGCAGGGGGCAAGCCCTGCAACGCGCGTGAAGAGAAAGTGCGCAAGATCGCCCTCGGGACGGGCGCAGAGCGCGGTGAGCGCCGCCTCGTCGGCGGGATTTACCTTGTCCTGCGGGGCGGGGAAAACGTATTTTGCACCAGGCAGAATGAGCCGCCTGCAGTTTTCGTCTGCGGCGGTCGTCTTGAGCGCGCCGAGGATGATCCCGTTCTCGGTCAAGAGAAGATTGGAGTATTTTCCCATGATTTCGGCGTATAAAATACGCTCGCATTCGGAAAAATCAGAGATACAGTGCAGACGGATCGCAATGATGCGTTCAAACCCGACCGTTTTGACGTCCATGATCTGCGCGCCCTGCAGATGTTTTCTGAGCAGCATACAAAAATTGGGCGCGACAAGCGGGTTTTCTTTTTCGTCCTCCGAAAAATAAACGCCGCAATCGGACGCATTTGCGTTGAGAGAGAGTTTAACGGTGCGTTTTCCGGTGTATATAACAATGGAAATTTCTTCGCGCGCGGGCTGATTGATCTTGTTGATGCGTCCGCCCGAGAGCGCGTCGCTTAGTTCCAGCGCGTTCAGGCGAAGGGTAAAAGCATCCTGCGGCATGACGTTCCTCCGGGTTGATTCTCCGCAATTATACCCGAAAAAAACAAAATTGTAAATAAAAATGCTTTCCTTTCTCGCGCCGATATGGTAAAATGTACTTTGCCGAAAATAATACTTTATAATGGAGTATAGAGATGAATTACACTGTTACACCTGCAGAGAAGAGCACCGTCAAGATCGCCATCACCTTCACGCCCGAAGAATGGGCGGCGGCAAACGACAAGGCATACCTCGATAACCGCAAGAAGTTTGCGGTCAACGGTTTCCGCAAGGGCAAGGTGCCCAAGCACGTCCTTGAGCTGTACTATGGCAAGGGACTTTTCTATGAAGATGCGCTCAACGATCTGTTCGCAGAGCACTATCCCGCCATTCTCGAAAAGGAGAAGGAAGCATTTACGCCCGTCGGCGATCCTTCGCTCTCCGTTGAGGAGATCTCGGACGAGAAAGTCGTTCTCAACGCCGTGACGCCTGTCAAGCCCGATGTTGCCATCGAGAAATACACGGGTATAAAAATCGAAAAATTCGAGTATACTGTTACGGACGCCGATGTGGACAAGGACATCGACGCAACGCGCGAGCGTCTTGCCGAGAGCCGTGAGGTCTCCGATCGTCCCGCACAGGAAAAGGATATCGTCAATATCGACTTCGTCGGAAAGACGGACGGCAAGGAATTCGAGGGCGGCAGCGCAAAGGGCTATGACCTGACGCTGGGCGCAGGACAGTTCATTCCCGGATTCGAGGCGCAGGTCGTCGGCATGAAAGTGGGCGAGACCAAGGACATCAACGTCACCTTCCCCGAGGACTACCAGGCGGAAGATCTCAAGGGTAAGCCCGCAGTCTTCACCGTGACCCTCAACAAGATCACCGAGAAGGTGCTTCCCGCACTTGACGAAGAATTCGCAAAGAAAGTGGGTTCGGACAGCGTGGACGCCTACAAGGCAAAGGTACGCGAGAGACTGGAAAAGAGCGCCGCATCCCGTTCGCGCAACGAGACGGAGAACGCCATCATCACCGAGATCGCCAAGGGCGCAACGGCGGAGATCCCCGAGGCAATGGTCGAGAAGCAGGAGGAGTATTCCATGCAGAGAATGGAGTACAGCCTCATGTATCAGGGCATCCGTCTTGACGACTATCTCAAGTACGTCGGACAGACGCGCGACGAGTACAAGAAGCACTTCGAGGAAGAAGCTCGCCGCACCGTTCTTCATCAGCTCATTGTCGAGAAGCTCATCAAGGAGCTTTCCATCACCGCAAGCGAGGAAGAGATCGCCGAGAAGGTCGCCGAGCAGGCGGCAAGCGTCGGCAAAGAGGCCGAGGAATACCGCAAGACGATGGATCCCAGACAGCTTGAGTACATCGAGGGGGATATCAAAGTCACGAAGCTCTTTGACTATCTGGAAGCCAACAACGAGATGGTCAAGGCGGAGACCAAGGAAGAGAACAAGTAACGTCTGAAACCCTACGGGACGTTGTCTGCATCCTATGACAGGAGGTCATACTACCATGGAAAAGAACGTGCTCATTCCCTATGTCGTGGAGCGCACCTCGAGCGGTGAGAGAAGTTACGATCTGTATTCCCGTCTTCTTGAGGACCGCATCATCTTTTTGAGCGGAGAGATCGACGACGCGGTGGCAAATACCGTTGTGGCGCAGCTCATCTATCTTGAAGGCAAGGATCCGACCAAGGATATCAGCCTGTATATCAACAGCCCCGGCGGCTCGGTCTCTGCGGGCATGGCGATCTACGATACGATGAACTATATCAAGTGTGACGTTTCCACCATCTGCATCGGGCTTGCCGCGTCGATGGGCGCGTTTCTGCTCGCGGCAGGGGCGAAGGGGAAGCGCTACGCTCTGAAGAACAGCGAGATCATGATCCATCAGCCTCTCGGCGGCGCACAGGGTCAGGCGAGCGATATCAAGATCCAGGCGGAGCACATCCTGCGCATCAAGTCCAAGATGAACAGGATCCTCGCCGAGAACACGGGAAAACCCGTCGATGTGATCGAGCGCGACACCGACCGCGACAACTATCTCACCGCAGATGAAGCGCTCGCATATGGGCTGATCGACAAGGTATACGACAAGCGCTGACATTTTAGCGCTGATCGTGCCTGCAGGAAACCCGCCGCGCCTGACTGCGGCGGACCGCAATGCTCTGCGAAATACGGCTTTGCGGAAATATTCCGTCATGAGACCTCTTTTTGTGCAAAAAAGAGGTCTTTGGATACAGGAGACTTTATGCCAAAATATGAACAGAGATGTTCCTTCTGCGGGAAGGAAAAATCCAAAGTCAAAAAGCTGATCGCGGGCCCTGACGGCGTGTTCATCTGCGACGAATGCGTCGATCTGTGCCGCGACATGATGGCGAAGATGCCGTCGAATTCCGAACAGGAGAAGGTGGAGCTCAAAAAGCCTGCCGAGATCAAAGCGGAACTCGATCAGTATATCATCGGACAGGATAAAGCAAAGCGTGTTCTGTCTGTCGCCGTCTACAACCACTACAAGCGCATCAACAATATGCTCTCGGGCGAACACAGCGACGACGATGTGGAGATTGAAAAGAGCAATATCCTGCTCCTCGGTCCTACGGGCAGCGGCAAGACCCTGCTTGCAAGAACGCTTGCGCGCATCCTCAACGTGCCCTTCGCCACGAGCGATGCGACCACGCTCACCGAGGCGGGCTATGTGGGTGAGGATGTCGAAAACATCCTCTTGAAGCTCATCCAGAACGCCGACTACGATATCGAACGCGCCCAGCGCGGCATCATCTATATCGATGAGATCGACAAGATCGCAAGAAAGGGCGAAAATGTGTCCATCACGCGCGACGTTTCGGGCGAGGGCGTCCAGCAGGCGCTCCTGAAGATCATCGAATCGACGGTCGCAAACGTTCCTCCGCAGGGAGGAAGAAAGCACCCTCAGCAGGAGTGCATGCGCATCGATACGACAAATATTCTCTTCATCTGCGGCGGCGCATTCGTCGGTCTCGACAAGATCGTCGGCGCACGAAAGGACGATTCGGGTCTCGGCTTCGGCGGAAAGGTCAAGATGGGCGAGCATGAAGTGGATTACTCCCTTCTGGACGACGTCAAGCCGCAGGATCTCACAAAATTCGGACTTATCCCCGAGTTTGTCGGACGTGTTCCCATTGTGGTCGCTTTGCAGCCGCTCGACGAGGATGCGCTCGTCAACATCCTCACAAAACCCAAGAACGCCATCATCAAGCAGTATCAGAAGCTGGTCGGCATGGACGGCGTCAAGCTGACGGTCGAGGAGGGCGCCGTGCGCGAGATCGCAAACACCGCCATCCGTCTCAAGACGGGCGCCCGCGGACTGCGTACGATCATTGAAGGTCTCATCACCGACGTCATGTATGACATCCCCTCCGAAAAGGACGTTGAGGAAGTCATCATCACGCGCGACTGCGTCACCAAGGGCGAAAAACCCCGCCTTGTGTTCAAGAAATCCGCGTAACGTCTGGATGAAATACTGCCTTTCGAGCAAGGCAGAACATGAAATCGCGATTATAAGAAACAGGAAGCCCCGCGGCGAATGCCGCGGGGCTTCCGTTGTGATCAGAACTGACCGAACCGTAAAACAGGGTTCGGGGAAACGTTTACAGGGTGAAAATGTGCACGTTTATGTATGGTTCGCGATATGCGGAATGACCGCATTTTTGCGGAAGAATTTTTCCTCGTCTGTTCAGCGCAGATCGGTTGCGTTATTTGGGGCAGCTTGGTCTGAATCGGGTGCGGCAGGCGAAGAAGGTTGCATGGATTCCGCAGAATGGGGCAAATCCGAGGGGCTTAAGGGTTCGACCTGTCCGTTTCCGACGTAGGGAGCGGCGGGGATTTTTGCAGGTTTATTTGCTGAGAGAATGCTGTTGGGAATGGCGAGAGTGAGGAGAATTGCACACGCGACCGAGATGACGATGACGTTTGTGAGAGGCTTGAGAATCTGAACGTCAAGGCTCGAAGAGGCAAACTCACTAGCAAAATTTTCGGCAAAGCATCCGCTCACGCAGGCACCGAAAATGGCAACGAGCAGCGCGCCGGCAATGGTCAGGATGACGGGCAGGAACAACATACGGGAGCGTCCGTCTGCGGCGGTACGGAAAAGATTGACGAGCGCCCAGACAATGGCGATACTGAGCAGGAGCTGCAGGATAAATCCTGCAATGCTCATTCCGAGGATGTATTCGAGCGGTTGCTCATATTCCAAAGGCACGATGCCGTTGCTGAAATTGGCGGTATAGAGTCCTGTCAGCTGAAGGATGGATCCGAAGCCGGTTATGATCGAAAGTTCCGACTGCACGGAAAGACCTTGCGTAATTGAAAACTGTACCGATCCGCTCGTGACAAAGACGAGGACGACGACGGCGAGAACAATTTCCGCAAGTGCGAACAGGCGGCGGCAAAGACTTTTGTTGAAGTCTCCGCGCAGAATATTTTCTGTAACGGAACAGGCGGCAGAGGCGAACAGTCCGACTGCACCGATGCAGATGCCTGCAATAGTGGCTTCGTTCAGAACGAGCGCTGCGGAACCCGATATCGTTGTTCCTTTCTGTGTCACAGAGATCGTCAGGCAGGCACTCTGTGCGGCAAGGAAAAGCAGTGCCCCGGCAAGAAATGAGAAAAACGTCATTGCTGCAAGACCGAGCGCACTTTTTTGCGTTTTTCCCTGGATGGCGCGGATGAATCTCACAAGCGTGAAAGCAAATAGAGTGACGGTCGCGATCAGCATGACAGCAGCTGTTACCGTTCCGAATACCGTTGAAACATAGAGCGATGTCGGCAGATATCCCGGATACTGTTCAACCTGTGAGAGCGCAGTTTCAATATCCTTGTAGGCTTGCCCGAAATAGTAGTAAATGTCATTCGAGGCTATGGAGATCATGGAATCTCCGACATTCTCCAGACTTCCTTTGACCGCCGTGCCGACGAGAAACACAAAAATGAACGCTGCGGCTGCGGCAAGCAAGGAAAAGCTTTCAAGGATAATTTGCAAAATACGTCTTACGCGTGTATGATCTTTGTTTTTTCGTACGGCGGGTTGAGATTGTACCGCATATGCGGCTGTCGTAAAAACAGGCGAAACGGGTGCCGCGACGGTATCGGCAGGTGCATTGAAAGCACCTGTTCCGTACACAGGTGTACCGCAGTAATTGCAAAAGCGTGCGTCCTCCGCAAGCGGATTCCCGCAATTGGCGCACACACGGCTCAGCCTGCTTCCGCACTGTTTACAAAAGCGTGCATTTGCAGGATTTTCCGTCCCGCAATTCGAACAGATCATAAATTCATTCTCTCCTCATGGCGTGTTGATTCACACAAGTCTATTATAACATATTACAATAGATTGTCAAGGGGCACTCAAAATATTTCCGAAAGAAAAGTATTCTCATGGACAAAAACGCTGCGCCCTGTTCAGGCGCAGCGTTTTTGCATTTCATATGTGATGACGGTATCGGCAAGCGTGCAGATGAAAAGAAGCACGGCAAGCAGCATGGCAAATACGGGAACGCCCCAGAAGAAGAGGAGCGTCATGTCGTCGGGTGCGGGGGCGAGGTACATTTGGCACAGAGCGGAGGCGATGGCAAAGGCCGCCGTGAGTGCGGCGCGCACAAGAACGGGTTTTCGCTGTTGAGCAAGTCCGCCGAGGAGCCGTTCTCCGAGCAGGACGGCGTTTGCCGCAAAGCCGATGAGGAAAAGGAAGGCAAATACTGCAAGAGTGCCGTTTTCGGGCAGTGTTTCTTCAGGAAAGAGGAAAATGAGTCCGAGCCGTTCCTCGGTTGTCACCATCCCGAGCGAAAAAAGTGCAAACAGCATCAGGAGAATGCCGAGGGAAACCGCAAAGAAGGGGTATCTGGATTTTGCCTCCCGCCCGTGCATTTTCCGTCCCGCGATGCCGAAGAGGATGACGGAGGCAAGCACGCCCGCGCCTGCAAGGATGAGGCCCGCGACGGTGGCACCGTTCAGGCGGTATGTTCCCTGTGCGGCGCATTCGGAAAAGAGCATGATCCCCGCCAGGTAGCAAAAAACAGTCGCGTAGCAGAAATAGACGCTGTCCTTTTGGCTTTTTCCCGTAAGGAACCGAATATAGCGCAGGACAGTGAGCACAAAGAGCGCACTGACGGAGAGGATCGCAATGAGGGCGGCGGCAATGCCGAATCCCGCGCCTGCACTTTTGAGCGAGAATGCGCTGTACAGATCAAACGATCCATATGCGGAGCTGTCGAAACCAATGCAGAACACAAAGACAAAAGAGGAAAGGGCGGCAAAGAGAGCGCATCCTTCCCCGAAGGGCGCAATGCCGCGCCTGTCATATTCTTTGAGCTGAAGACGATAATCATACATCATATAGTTATTGTATCACGCGAGGCGCATCAGGTCAAGGCGCTGGGGGCAGGTTGTTTGTGCGGATCGCGGAATTTTTGGGCAAATTTAACAGGAACGGGGGACAAGTTTGTATCAATTGCCCATTGTACTTTTTACTGTAATTTTGTATAATAGAGAAAATCTGTATTGTAAAATCAGGGAGGAAATTATGTCCGGTCTGTTGCTCAAAGGCATCAACAAGATTTATCCCGGCGGAAACCAGGCAGTGTTCAACTTCTGCCTCGACATCCGGGACAAGGAATTCATCGTCTTCGTCGGCCCCTCCGGCTGCGGTAAGTCCACGACGCTGCGTATGATCGCAGGTCTTGAGGAGATCTCCTCGGGCGAACTGTACATCGACGGCAAGCTGGTCAACGACGTCGTCCCCAAGGACAGAGATATCGCGATGGTCTTCCAGAACTACGCGCTCTATCCTCATATGTCCGTCTATGACAACATGGCATTCGGTCTTAAGCTGAGAAAGGTGCCTAAGGATGTCATCGATGAAAAGGTCAAGGCTGCCGCAGAGATCCTCGGCATCACCGATTACCTGTCCCGTAAGCCCAAGGCTCTTTCCGGCGGTCAGCGCCAGCGTGTTGCGCTCGGCAGAACGATCGTCCGTGAGCCCAAGGTCTTCCTTCTGGACGAGCCTCTGTCCAACCTCGACGCAAAGCTCCGCGCTCAGATGAGAACGGAGATCTCTAAGCTGCACGTCCGTCTTGCTACGACGTTCATCTACGTCACGCACGACCAGATCGAGGCTATGACGATGGGTACCC
>ERZ1643246.2537-NODE-2537-length-17116-cov-73.354727_pt1 | contig 17116 bp, 11 predicted proteins | sample MGYA00579265_ERZ1643246 | MGnify/ENA primary metagenome ERZ1643246 (study PRJEB29033, sample SAMEA4952261) | chicken gut metagenome | biome: Broiler Chicken; feature: Gastrointestinal Tract; material: Caecum | place: Ireland | collected 2018 | study: Broiler...
CCGGGCGGATTTGAGACTTGCACTCTTAAGAAACGTGCGCCGCCAGGCGCACAAGTAGAAAAGAGGCGACCCAGATATGGGCGCCTCCTAATAATATACTCAATCCGTAAGGTATGGTACATATCAGATAGCTCTCCATCCTGCGATGACAGTCATAAGATTCTTCACCTTATGCCCAAGGACCGGCTTCCAGGGGGCGGATCCTTTCGGCGTATTTTCCTTTCAGCAGCTTTCCCCTGCGCCTGGCGCATCCGGCTGTCTACTCTTAAAATACGCAACCTCTATCCTACTTTTCAATTTAAGAAAAATATAGCACGAATGCCGGAGGCTGTCAAGAACCCGTCACAGGTACTCCAGCTTGCTGACGGAAACTTCATAGGCCGTCCGTTTTTCTGATTCCGTCTCGCTGAGCCGCTTAATGTATTCCCGGCTCTGGATCCGGCCCCAGATCAGCACATGGCCTCCCACCGCGAAGGCCGAAGCGTACCGGGCGTTTCGTCCCCAGCAGATGCACGGGATATAGTCGGATTTCCCGTAGGGCCGGTTGACGGCGATGAGAAGATCCGCGATCTCCCTGCCCAGGGGTGTTTTTCTGTAAACCGGAGGCTTGCATATGTATCCGTCCAGAAAAATCTGGTTGGATTTGACGGAGTCGTCCTCTTCCTCCACAAAGCTCACTTCCCTGGCGAATACGGACAGCACCAGCCGGTTCTTTTTTTCTTCGTGCCGGTTGTAGGAGCGGAACTGTCCGTAGACCTGGATGTACTCCCCTTCATAATCCTGGGTCACGTCGATGAGCCGTTCCGATATCATAACCGGAATCCGGTCCTGCGAATCGCTGAGCCGCTTCACCAGCACGTCGATCAGGTAGAATCCCTCCCCGAACACCTGATGACTGAAGGTGAACTGTGAAACAATCTGTCCCATAATGGACACCTGGTTGTTTTCAATAATCTTATCTGCCATGAATGTAATTCCCCTTTCCTCTGGTTGGTATTTGGTCTATATCATATGTATGTGGATCCCCGGAAGAATAGAACTACTTTTTTCTTGCCGTCTCATCGGGAACCCGGTAGAATATAAGATAGATCCCAAAGGAGGCAAGAGAAATGTCAAGAACTGTAATCACCGTAAAAACCAACGCCAGCCGGGACAGCGTCCTGCAGTTTCTGTCGGTGGAGCTCCCACGGCTGGGCTACACGGACAGAAGTACCCCCACGGAACGGATCTGGGGCAAAAATGACGGAGTCATGGTCAAGGGACAGCGGATCTCCGTAAATTTTCAGCCGGGGGAAGTTTATCTGTCGGCCTGGCTTCACGATGCCCTTACCGGAGAATCTGATCTGCGCGGAATTGTGGCAAAGCCCATAAAGAGCCATCTGAAGCAGGTAGTGGACCAGATAGCCGCAGGCATCGCAGCCCTCCCCGCAGCCCCCTTTTCCATTCCTCAGAACGTGATCTACTGCAGCGTCTGCGGAAATGCCTGCAAACCCGGCAGTTCCTTCTGTACCCGCTGCGGCAGCCGTCTGTAAACAATTTCAGGGCTACACAAATCCGCAAAAGTATGCTATACTCAGAATTTGTGAAATCATTTGTGGAACTTTGTGTGTTTTGAAAGGATTACTGTCATGAGGATAAAGAGAGAAGATATTCGTAATGTCGCCATTATTGCCCATGTAGACCACGGCAAGACCACCCTGGTGGACAGCCTGTTAAAGCAGAGCGGCGTGTTCCGGGAAAATCAGGAGGTCCAGGAACGCGTCATGGACTCCAACGATATCGAGCGGGAGCGCGGCATTACCATCCTGTCCAAAAATACCGCCGTCTTTTATAAAGGAACCAAGATCAACATCATCGACACCCCCGGACACGCGGATTTCGGCGGCGAGGTAGAGCGGGTGCTGAAAATGGTAAACGGGGTGATCCTGCTGGTGGACGCTTTTGAGGGAGCCATGCCCCAGACAAAATTTGTCCTGAAAAAAGCCCTGGAACTGAATCTGAAAGTGATCGTCTGCGTAAACAAGATCGACCGTCCGGAGGCCCGGCCGGCAGAGGTGGTGGATGAGGTCCTGGAGCTTCTGATGGATCTGGACGCTTCCGATGAGCAGCTGGACTGCCCCTTCCTGTACGCTTCCGCCAAGCAGGGAACCGCCGTGGCGGATCTGGGGGATGAGGCCAAGGACATGACCCCCCTCTTTGAGGCGATCCTTCAGTACATCCCGGCTCCCGAGGGAGATCCGGACGCGGGCACCCAGGTCCTGATCAGCACCATCGATTACAATGAATATGTGGGCCGCATCGGCGTTGGAAAAGTAGACAACGGAAAGATCGCGGTCAACCAGGAAGTGATGCTGATGAACCATCATGATCCCGATAAGAAAAAGAAAGTAAAGATCAGCAAGCTTTATGAATTTGACGGACTGAAGAAAGTGGAGGTAAACGAGGCCAGGATCGGCTCCATCGTAGCGATTTCGGGAATTGCCGATATCCACATCGGAGATACCCTCTGCGATCCGGAGCATCCGGAACCCATTCCCTTCCAGAAAATCTCCGAGCCCACCATTTCCATGAATTTCATGGTCAATGACTCTCCCCTGGCAGGCCAGGAAGGAAAATACGTGACATCCCGCCACATCCGGGACCGTCTGTTCCGGGAGCTGAACACCGATGTAAGCCTCCGGGTGGAGGAGACGGATTCCGCCGACTGTTTCAAGGTATCCGGCCGGGGAGAACTGCATCTCTCGGTTCTGATCGAAAACATGCGCCGGGAAGGTTATGAATTCGCCGTCAGCAAGGCGGAGGTCATTTATCACAGGGATGAGCGGGGCAAGCTGCTGGAGCCCATGGAACTGGCCTATGTGGACGTACCGGAAGAATTTTCCGGCACGGTGATCCAGCGCCTCAGCGAGCGGAAGGGTGAACTGCAGGGCATGAGTCTCGGCAGCGACGGCACTTCCCGCCTGGAATTCTCCATTCCCGCCAGAGGCCTCATCGGCTTCCGGGGAAATTTCCTGACCATGACCAAGGGAACCGGCATCCTCAACACGATCTTTGACGGCTACGCTCCCTACAAAGGGGATATCCAGTATCGGAAACAGGGATCCCTGATCGCCTTCGAGTCCGGAGAATCTGTGACTTACGGCCTGTTTTCCGCCCAGCAGAGAGGCACCCTCTTTATCGGGCCGGGAGAAAGAGTCTACGGCGGCATGGTCATCGGCCAGAACGGCAAAGCCGAGGACATTGAGCTGAACGTATGCAAGACCAAACATCTGACCAATACCCGGTCTTCTTCCGCCGACGAGGCTCTGACGCTGACGCCGCCCAAGATCCTTTCTCTGGAAGAGGCTCTGGAATTCATCGATAAAGATGAGCTGCTGGAGGTTACTCCCAAAAGCCTGCGGATCCGGAAACGGATTTTGGATCCCAAACTCCGGAAACGGGAGGCCATGAAAAACAGCTGATCAAAAAAACAGGAGACTGGACAGTCTCCTGTTTTTTTGCGGCGGTTCATATTCATACATCCCGGTTTTCATCGGTTACAGAACTCCGCTCTTTTTCATAGCTGGTAAATCCGAAATACGTGACTCCCGGCTCCAGGTCATAGCCGTTGGCTGCCGCCAGCTCCCGGACCGTGACAAACTGCCAGCCCTGGGCCTTAAGTTCCGGGATCAGTTCTTCGCAGGCTTCCACGGTGGTCTCATAAATATCGTGCATCAGGATGATATCTCCGCCTTCTATATTGCTTCGGATCTCCTGTTTCACCGCCTCCGCATTTTTGCTCTTCCAGTCCTGGGAATCTACGTCCCAATAGATGCAGGGCCTGCCGGTGTCGGCGGACAGTTCTTTCGTGTACTCTCCGTAGGGGAAGCGGATCACCTGGGCACCCTGGCCGTTATTGTACCTGGCGATCAGTTCATCGGTCTGCTGAAACTGCTGCCGGGCTGTCTCGGCGCCTGCCTTCTTCAGATTCGGGTGGTCATAGGAATGGCTGCCGATGATGCAGCCCAGTTCCCGCATTCTGGGAATGGTATCCGCCCCGTACTCTTCTACCTGCTTTCCCAGCATGAAGAAGGTGGCCCTGGCGCCGTTCTCCTCCAAAAGATCCAGAAGCCGCGCCGTATAGGGTCCGGGCCCGTCGTCAAAAGTCAGGGCCAGCAGCCTGGAACTGTCCGCGTCAGGATCCAGGACTCCGTTTTCATCAAAATAGTATCCCTTTCCTCCGATGGCGGTCCAGCCGGTATCCCGGTACCCCTCCTGATCAAAGTGATACTGCTGCCCTCCGATCTCCTGCCAGCCGCTCTGATAGCCCGTCTGCCCGTCGCAGGCGTACCACCAGCCTTTTTCATCCTGCTGCCAGCCGGGCACAGGCTCTGCCGGCGTCCGTCCCTGGGGCAGAAGAGTCCGTCCTGCCTGGCCGGATCCGTCCTCTTTCTCAGGCGCCCGGACAGAGGCCGGAGCCTGAGTCACGGCAGGCGTGGGGGAAACCGGGGCGGCCGCCTCTGTATCCGGCCTGCCGCTTCCGGAAACAGGCTCTGCCAACCTCCATCCCATGGCTGCCTGGACCAGCAGAACGGCCAGACAGACCGCTGTTCCCACGGCACGATAGATTTTTTCCGCCCGTTTCCAGGCACGGGCCTGCCTTTTGGCTGACTGCTGGTTCATCTTTTGTTCCTCTGACTGATCTTTAAACTTTCCTCGGGGTTTCTTTTATCCTCAGCGGATCAGCTCCCCAAACTGGGGGCTGCTGATTTTCCAGACGCCGTCCTCCCGGCGGAAGCCCACGTCATCGGGCCATTCCCGTTCTCCGCCCAGTTCCTTCAGGTCCCCGCCGGATGTTTTCTGGACTACTGTGACATTTCCGCTTAACGCCATCGCCGCCTCCAGAGGCTCCTGGGCGTAGACGCTGCTGACAGGACGGCTCTCGCCCTTCAGATCCGAAATCTCCACAGAGACGAGACTGGAACTTTTCTTGGCATTCCCGATGTCCTCCTGCAGATCTTCAAACATTTCCTTTTCCTCTCCTGCCTTTAAGGTCTCCTGGGTAAAATAGGATTCCAGGCTGTCAAAACTGCCGCCGTTCATCAGCGCGCTGAAATAGGCCTGAGCCGCTTCTCCGTAGAGTTTCAGCAGCTCCTCCGCTGTCTCCTGGTCCGGATTCAGGGACACATCAGAAAAATCAAAATCCGTGGAATCCCCCTGGAACTGTACCAGCTTGCTCCAGGTCTCCATGCCCTCCGAAGCCAGCTGGATCTGGTATCCGCCGTAAAACACCGCCGGAAGCAGGTAACTCTCATAGGAATCCTCCTCCCCGGTCCGGCCCGAAGCCTGCAGACTCTCCGTGTCCACTTCCTTCCCGTTTATGTACAGCACTGTATTTTCGGGAATCAAAAGCTCCACATTTTCCTGATACATATTATAGGGTAAAATCTTCCACTCGTCAAAGAACAGCAGCTTTTTCCCTGTGCGCACCGCTGTGAGCAGATAATCCTTTTCCTCCCCGTCCACAGTGCAGTGCATCTGCAGGTTCACACAGTCACTGCCGGTTCTCTCGGGATTTACAGCTTCCAGATAATCCAGCTGCTCCGGCGAAAGTTCCTCCACCGTCACCTGGTCCATCTCCTCCTCCGGAAGCGCCTGCTGGGAAGCAATATAATCTTCTCTGGAAAGCCCCAGCCCGTCTTCCAGAAGCAGGCTGTCATAGACTTTGCCCCAGTCGCCGTCTTCCATGGCCTGGGCGTATTCCTCCGCCGCGCGTTTAGCGCTGAAACGGTCATGGCAGAAATTCCATCCCAGTATGATCCCCGCCGCCGCCAGGGCGATCTCCGCTGCCAGGACCCAGTAAACCGGGCGCATCCGGAATTTCGCCTTTTCCGGCGCCGGAGGCCTTACGCCGTTCAGAGGCGCTCCGCAGTACTGGCAGAATTTCTGTCCGTCTCCATTTTGTTTTCCGCATTTTGTGCAAAACATGATCTATCCCTCCTGTTATTCCCAGCTGCGGGCATTCTGGTACGCGGTCAGAGCGTCTACGTTTGCCACCTCAATGTCACTGAACTGTTTCCGCACCTCTTCCTGGCTGTCGATCTTTGTCATGCTCCGGTACCAGGATTTACTGTTAAAATAGGCGTAGTTCTCCGGGTTTTTGTCCTGGTGGAACTGATAGCCGTGCCGGGCGTAAATCTCATTGATAGCTCTCTGGACACTGTCCTTGTCGGTAAGCTTTTCTTTCATCTCCGCTTCCGTAATGAGCCTTGTAGAGCTGTAGGGAAAAATAAAATCACTGTCAGGCAGACCCGGAACAGTTTCCTTCTTCTCTCCCGAAGCGGATCCGGAGGAATCCGGCGCGAACGTGGGGGTGGGCTCATATTTCTGGGAGCTGTCCGACTGCTGGCCGCTGCCTGCGTTTGCCCTTATAATGCTGGAATAGGACGCGGACTTTTGCTCCTCTCCGTAGGTATGCGAATTGTCTTCAAAACTGTCTGAGATCAGGCTCGCCGCCTTCTCTGTCCCGGCGCCGCTTCCGGGATCTGCCAGGATCAGGATGATCCCCACGGCCAGCGCCGCGTCCAGCACGCCGATCAGTACTGCCAGTATCAACGGTAGCTTTTTCATGCTCTTTCTCCTTCCTGCCAAAGAAGGCCATTGCACATCTGCAACAGCCTTCCCTGTATTTATTCGTCCTCTTTGGGCATTTCCGCCTCTTCATTCGGCGCTTCCTCTGAAGCTTCCGCATCGGTGCCGGATGTCTCTTCATCCAGTTCGAGGATCTCGTCATCCTCGGTTTCCTGAGGCGTTTCGTTTTCTGTCTCTGCCATTTCCTCTTCCGGTTCCTCCTCCGGCATATCGGAATCCAGATGAATGTTGCTGTAGCACTTCATTCCGGTTCCGGCCGGGATCAGCTTACCGATCAGCACGTTCTCCTTCAGGCCGATCAAATGGTCAACCTTGCCCTTGATGGCGGCTTCCGTCAGAACCTTGGTGGTCTCCTGGAAGGACGCGGCGGACAGGAAGGAATCCGTAGCCAGAGAAGCTTTGGTGATACCCAGAAGGATCTGCTTTCCTTCCGCAGGCTGTTTGCCTTCCGCTTCCATCTGCTTGTTTACATCTTCGTATTCCAGAACATTTACCATGGTGCCGGGCAGGAAATCTGTATCCCCGCTCTCCTCGATGCGGACCTTCTTCAGCATCTGGCGCACGATCACCTCGATGTGCTTGTCGCTGATCTCCACACCCTGCAGGCGGTATACTCTCTGTACCTCCCGGAGCATGTAGTTCTGTACGTCTCTGACGCCCTTGATCCGCAGAATATCGTGGGGGTTCACACTTCCCTCTGTCAGCTCGTCGCCGGCCTCCAGCACAGCGCCGTCCTGGATCTTGATCCGGGATCCGTAGGGGATCAGGTAAGTCTTGGATACGCCCTCTTCCTCATCGGTGACAATGATCTCACGCTTCTTCTTGGTATCCTTGATCGTGGCCACGCCCTTGATCTCGGTGATAATGGCAAGACCCTTGGGCTTGCGGGCCTCGAAAAGCTCCTCCACACGGGGAAGACCCTGGGTGATATCGCCGCCGGCCACACCGCCGGTATGGAAGGTACGCATGGTCAGCTGGGTACCGGGCTCGCCGATGGACTGAGCCGCGATAATGCCGACAGACTCTCCCACCTGCACAGCCTCGCCGGTAGCCATGTTGGCGCCGTAGCATTTCGCGCAGATACCGATCCGGGAACGGCAGGTAAGGATTGTACGGATCTTCACTTTTTCCAGAGGCTTTCCGTTTTCATCCACGCCCTCCTGAATGATCCTTGCCGCCCGTTTGGGGGTGATCATATGGTTGGCTTTCACCAGCACGTTGCCGTCCTTATCGGTGATGGTCTCGCAGGAGAACCGTCCGGTAATACGCTCCTGCAGGGACTCGATCTCTTCTTTTCCGTCGGCAAACTGCTGTACATACATGCCCGGGATCTCCTCGCCCTCGGCACGGCAGTCTGTCTCCCGGATGATCAGATCCTGGGATACGTCTACCATCCTTCGGGTCAGGTAACCGGAGTCAGCGGTACGCAGAGCCGTGTCGGACAGACCTTTTCTGGCTCCGTGGGCGGACATAAAGTACTCCAGTACGTCCAGACCCTCACGGAAATTAGACTTGATGGGCAGCTCGATGGTGTGTCCGGTAGTATCCGCCATCAGACCGCGCATGCCGGCCAGCTGTTTGATCTGCTTATCGGAACCACGGGCTCCTGAATCAGCCATCATGAAAATGTTGTTGTATTTATCCAGACCGGAAAGCAGGGCGTGAGTCAGCTCATCGTCGGTTTCCTTCCAGGTCTCTACTACTTCTTTATAGCGCTCCTCGTCTGTGATCAGACCCCTCTTGTAGTTTCTGGTGATCTTATCCACCGTATCCTGGGCTCTGGCGATCAGCTCCGGCTTCTGGGGCGGCACGGTCATATCGGAAATCGATACGGTCATGGCCGCTCTGGTGGAATACTTGTATCCCATGGACTTGATATCATCCAGCACCTCGGCGGTTTTTGTAGCTCCGTGGGTGTTGATGACTTTTTCCAGGATCTGCTTCAGCTGCTTCTTGGCCACCAGGAAATCTACTTCCAGCTTCAGCTCGTTGCCCGGAACGCTCCGGTCCACAAAGCCCAGATCCTGGGGCAGGATCTCGTTGAAGAGGAAACGTCCCAGAGTGGAGGTAATGGTTCCCGTAATGGGATTTCCCTCCTGGTCTCTGCCCTGGCAGCGCACATGGATACTGGACTGCAGGGTGATATAGCCGTTTTCATAGGCCAGGATAGCCTCGTTTACGCTCTTATAGAAGCCGCCCTCGCCCTTGGCCCCGGGTCTCTCCTGGGTCAGGTAGTAAATGCCGAGGACCATATCCTGGGAAGGAACCGCCACGGGACCTCCGTCGGAGGGTTTCAGCAGGTTGTTGGGAGACAGCAGCATAAAGCGGCACTCTGCCTGAGCCTCTACGGACAGGGGAAGATGCACGGCCATCTGGTCTCCGTCAAAGTCCGCGTTAAAAGCGGTACATACCAGCGGATGCAGCTTGATAGCTTTTCCTTCCACCAGGATCGGCTCAAAGGCCTGGATACCCAGACGGTGCAGGGTAGGCGCCCGGTTCAGCATCACGGGATGCTCTTTGATAACATCTTCCAGCACATCCCAGACTTCCGGCTGCAGCTTCTCCACCATCTTTTTAGCGTTTTTAATATTGTGAGCGGTGCCGTTGGCCACCAGTTCTTTCATAACAAAGGGCTTAAACAGCTCGATCGCCATTTCTTTGGGCAGACCGCACTGGTAGATCTTCAGTTCCGGTCCAACCACGATAACGGAACGTCCGGAATAGTCTACACGCTTGCCCAGCAGGTTCTGACGGAACCGTCCGGATTTACCTTTCAGCATGTCGGACAGGGATTTCAGCGCCCGGTTTCCGGGGCCGGTCACGGGGCGTCCCCGGCGGCCGTTGTCGATCAGGGCGTCCACTGCCTCCTGCAGCATACGCTTCTCATTCCGCACGATAATATCCGGAGCTCCCAGCTCCAGCAGTCTCTTCAGACGATTGTTCCGGTTGATGATCCTTCTGTACAGATCATTCAGGTCGGAGGTGGCGAACCGTCCGCCGTCCAGCTGCACCATGGGGCGCAGATCCGGCGGGATCACGGGAATGGCGTCCATGATCATCCACTCCGGGCGGTTTCCGGATTCCCGGAAGGCCTCCACAACCTCCATCCTCTTGATGATGCGGGCCCGCTTCTGGCCTGTGGCCTCCTTTAAGGCGGCGCGCAGCTCCGCGGATTCCTTCTCCAGGTCGATGGCGCAGAGCAGTTCCTTGATGGCCTCCGCTCCCATGCCTACCCGGAATTCATCCCCGTACTGTTCTCTGGCTTCCTGATATTCCTTCTCGGAAAGCACCTGCTTGTACTGAAGTCTGGTATCGCCTCCGTCCAGAACGATATAGCTGGCAAAGTAAAGCACCTTTTCCAGCGTTCTGGGGGACAGATCCAGGATCAGGCCCATCCGTGAGGGGATTCCCTTAAAGTACCAGATATGAGAAACCGGAGCAGCCAGTTCAATATGCCCCATCCGCTCCCGGCGGACGGAAGCCTTGGTGACTTCCACGCCGCAGCGGTCGCAGATCACGCCTTTATAGCGGATCTTTTTATATTTACCACAGTGACATTCCCAGTCCTTGGAAGGCCCGAAGATCCTCTCGCAGAACAGTCCGTCTTTTTCAGGCTTTAACGTTCTGTAGTTGATGGTCTCCGGCTTCTTCACCTCGCCGTGGGACCACTCCCGGATCTTTTCCGGGGAAGCCAGGCCGATCTTGATGGCGTCAAAGGTCATGGGCTGGTACGTCGTTTCTTTATTTACTGTTTCTGGCATTTGATTACCCCTTTCCATTCGATGTATCACATACCTCCGGTTTTCTGCTTACTCTTCTGTGTCGTCAAAAGAGCTGTCCAGATCCTCCAGGAATTCATCGTCGCTTTCCTCGTTCTCATCGATATCAATGAGTTCCTCTCCGTCAAACTCCTGTTTTCCGAATCCGTAATCTCCGAAGGATTCCTCATCTTCCCTGTTGGAATACCGGTCGCCTTCCATGATGGAGTGCAGATCCGTGTCACCGTAATCCACGGACTCCATGATCTCCACCTCTGTATTGTCGTCCCGGAGCACTCTCACGTCCAGTCCCAGGGACTGCAGCTCTTTCAGCAGCACCTTGAAGGACTCGGGGATGCCTGCCTCCGGTATGTTCTCGCCTTTGATGATAGCCTCGTAGGTCTTCACACGTCCCACCACATCGTCGGATTTCACTGTCAGGATCTCCTGCAGGGTGTAGGACGCGCCGTAGGCCTCCAGGGCCCACACCTCCATCTCTCCGAAACGCTGGCCTCCGAACTGGGCTTTTCCTCCCAGAGGCTGCTGGGTCACCAGAGAGTATGGACCTGTGGAACGGGCATGGATCTTATCGTCTACCAGGTGATGCAGCTTCAGGTAGTGCATGTGGCCGATGGTCGTGGGGCTGTCGAAAAATTCTCCGGTCCTTCCGTCTCTCAGCAGTACCTTTCCGTCGGAAGAGATCGGCACTCCCTTCCACAGAGCCCGGTGATCCTTGTGCTCGTCCAGATATTCATATACTTCCGGGAGGAGTTCATCCTTATGCTTCGCCGTAAACTCATCCCATTCCAGATTTACGTAGTCGTTAGCCAGTTCCAGGGTCTCCTGGATGTCGATCTCGTTGGCTCCGTCGAAGACCGGCGTAGAGATGTTAAAGCCAAGGGCCTTGGCTGCCAGGCTCAGATGGATCTCCAGCACCTGCCCGATGTTCATACGGGAAGGCACGCCCAGGGGGTTCAGCACGATATCCAGGGGACGGCCGTTGGGCAGGAAGGGCATATCCTCCACAGGGAGCACCCGGGAAACCACACCCTTGTTTCCGTGACGGCCGGCCATCTTATCGCCTACGGAAATTTTCCTCTTCTGGGCAATGTAGATGCGGACCGCCTGATTGACGCCCGGAGACAGCTCATCGCCGTTCTCTCTGGTAAATACCCTGGCGTCCACTACGATTCCGTATTCTCCGTGGGGCACCTTCAGGGAGGTATCTCTTACCTCTCTGGCCTTTTCTCCGAAGATGGCCCTCAGCAGGCGCTCCTCCGCCGTCAGCTCTGTCTCGCCCTTGGGAGTTACTTTTCCTACCAGGATATCTCCTGCCCGGACCTCGGCTCCGATCCGGATGATACCTCTCTCGTCCAGATCTTTCAGGGCATCATCGCCGACACCGGGAACATCCTTGGTGATCTCCTCCGGTCCCAGCTTGGTATCGCGGGCTTCCGCCTCGTATTCCTCTATATGAATGGAGGTGTATACATCCTCCTGTACCAGACGCTCGCTGAGCAGTACGGCATCCTCGTAGTTGTAGCCTTCCCAGGTCATAAAGCCGATCAGCGGGTTCTTGCCCAGAGCCAGCTCGCCCTTGTCCGTGGAAGGACCGTCCGCGATCACCTCGCCGGCCTCCACATGGTCCCCCTTGTTTACAATGGGGCGCTGATTGTAGCAGTTGCTCTGGTTGCTGCGCATAAACTTGGTCAGATGGTACACATCTCTGGTGCCGTCGTCATTGGTCATGCGGATCTCTTTGGATGCCGCGTAGGTGATGGTTCCTGACTTTTTGGCAATGACGCAGACGCCGGAGTCCACCGCCGCCTTGGCCTCGATGCCGGTTCCCACCACAGGGGCCTCCGTAAACAGCAGGGGCACTGCCTGACGCTGCATGTTGGATCCCATCAGGGCCCGGTTGGCATCGTCGTTCTGCAGGAAGGGGATCAGGGCTGTAGCCACAGAGAACACCATCTTAGGAGACACGTCCATGTAGTCGAACATCTGTCTTTCGTACTCCTGGGTCTCATCTCTGTAGCGGCCGGAAACATTCTTATGAATGAAATGTCCCTCTTCGTCCAGGGGCTCGTTGGCCTGAGCTACGTGGTAATTATCTTCCTCATCCGCGGTCATATAGACTACTTCGTCTGTGACCCTGGGATTCTTGGGATCGGTTTTGTCGATCTTCCGGTAGGGCGCCTCCACAAATCCGTACTGATTGATCCGGGCATAGGAAGCCAGGGAGTTGATCAGACCGATGTTGGGACCCTCGGGGGTCTCGATGGGGCACATTCTTCCGTAATGGGAATAATGTACGTCGCGGACCTCGAATCCTGCCCGGTCACGGGACAGACCGCCGGGGCCCAGGGCGGAGAGACGTCTCTTGTGGGTCAGCTCGCCCAGGGGGTTGTTCTGGTCCATGAACTGGGACAGCTGGGAGGATCCGAAGAACTCCTTCACCGCCGCCGTCACGGGCTTGATATTGATCAGGGACTGGGGAGAAATCCCCTCCAGGTCCTGGGTCGTCATTCTCTCCCGCACCACTCTCTCCAGACGGGACAGTCCGATGCGGTACTGGTTCTGGAGCAGTTCGCCTACGGCACGGATCCGGCGGTTGCCCAGATGGTCGATATCATCATCGTTTCCGATGCCGTACTCCAGATGCATATTGTAGTTGATGGACGCGAAGATATCGTCCTTGGTAATATGTTTCGGGATCAGCTCATGGATCCGGCGGCGGATCGCCTCCTTGATATCCTCCAGATCCGAGTTCTCCGCCAGGATCTTCTCCAGAACGGGGTAATACACTTCCTCCGTCACATGGACTTCCGCGGGATCCACATCTACCCAGCGGGTAATATCCACCATCATGTTGGAAAGGACCTTGACCGGCCTGTCCTCCTCTGTTTCGATCCACACATACGGAACAGCAGCGTACTGAATGGTATCCGCCAGCTCGCGGCTTACCTTGGTTCCCTTGTCCGCCAGGATCTCGCCTGTGGAGGGATCCACCACGTCCTCCGCCAGCACATGGCCTCTGAGGCGGTTGCGGAAGGACAGCTTTTTATTAAATTTATAGCGGCCCACCTTTGCCAGATCGTAGCGGCGGGGGTCAAAGAACATGGCGTTGATGAGGTTTTCGGCGCTCTCCACCGCCAGCGGCTCGCCGGGACGGATCTTCTTGTACAGTTCCAGAAGGCCTTCCTGATAATTGGTGGACACATCCTTGGAGAAGCTGGCCAGAATCTTGGGCTCCTCTCCGAAGAGATCCACGATCTCCGCGTTGCTTCCTATGCCGAGGGCGCGGATCAGCACCGTGATAGGCACTTTTCTGGTCCGGTCCACACGCACATAAAAGACATCGTTGGAATCCGTCTCGTACTCCAGCCACGCGCCCCGGTTGGGGATCACGGTGCAGGAATACAGCTTTTTGCCCAGCTTATCGTGGGTAATGGCATAATAAATGCCGGGAGAACGGACCAGCTGGCTGACGATAACACGCTCGGCTCCGTTGATGACAAAGGTGCCGGTGGCAGTCATCAGGGGCAGGTCCCCCATGAAGATCTCATGCTCGCTGATCTCGTCTTTTTCCTTATTATACAGCCTGACCTTCACCTTCAGCGGGGCGGCATAGGTGGCATCTCGCTGTTTGCACTCTTCGATGGAATACTTTACGTCGTTTTCACACAGCGTAAAGTCCACAAACTCCAAACTGAGCTTTCCACCGTAGTCCTCAATCGGAGAGATGTCATCAAAGACTTCTTTCAGGCCCTCGTTCAGAAACCAGTTATAGGAATCCTTCTGGACCTCTATCAGGTTGGGCATTTCCAAAACTTCTTTTTGTCTCTGGTAACTCATTCGCATACTTTTTCCGCTGGTAATCGGACGTATTCTGTTTTTCTCCATTGACGTTTCACCCCTTGTGTGTATAATATTTATTATGAAGATGAAGCTTTGCCTCTGTTTTTTTACGCAAAAAATAGAGGGAAGGCATATCTTGCCATAATAGTGCATTTTTAAATGTAGCACATAAAATCAAGGGTGTCAACGAAATTTCTTTGAGTTTTCGTGTATTTTTTGAAATACAATCCCATTTCTGCGCCATTTGCCGCTCTTCCCTCTTTTTCTTTTCAGTCAGAAGCCATCCCTCAGAAATCCACAGGCACCGGCTTTGGAATGTCAAATCCGGTTGTCATTTCTACAAACCGGTGTTCTTTTGCCGAAGTCAGGATCCCCTCCATCACTTCCAGGGCATGAAGGGCCATCTCGCCGCTGACCCGGTTCTTTCTGCCTTCCCGGACCGCCAGAGCCAGATCCACCAGGCCGATCCCCCGGCTGTTTACTCCCGGCGTCACGGAATTATGCCCGTGCTTCACCTCGATCTTTTCCCACTGAGACTGCTTTTTTTCCTCTGAACGGGGAGACAGAAGCCAGCGGCTGCTGCTCTCCTCCCTAAGGAGCACCTGGCCTCCGAAAAGGTTGGGGCCGTCGCAGGGATCCGGCTCCGTAATGGTCAGACAGGCTTTTGTCCCGTACAATTCCATTCTGGGCATTTCAGAATCCCATACATCGAAGCTGAAGCTGGCGCTGATGAGAGCCCCGCACTGAAATTCCAGATTCGCGATCACATGGGTCATGACCTGGGGATCCACCTCCACAGTACGCCCGGCGTAAGGTCCGGTATGCACCTGGCGCTTCAGGCCGGACTGGCTGGCCATGCCGGACACCCGGCGCACAGGGCCCAGCAGAGAGAGCAGGGCCGTCAGATAGTAGGGTCCCATATCCAGCAGCGGGCCGCCTCCCGGCTGATAGTAAAAGGCCGGATTGGGATGGGCCGCTTCCCAGCCATGGCAGACCATGCACGCCGTGCCCCCGATCACCTGTCCCAGCCTGCCGCTGTCCAGCAGGCTTCGGTAAGTCTGCAGCCTGCCTCCCATAAAGGTATCCGGCGCGCAGCCTACGTAAAGTCCCTTTTCCCTGGCCAGCTCCATGATCTCCTGTCCCTCCGCGAAGGTGGACGCCAGAGGTTTTTCCGAATACACATGCTTGCCCGCCTTCAGGGCCGCCAGATTATACGCGTAATGAAAGGCCGGAACCGTAAGATTCATCACCACGTCGATTTCCGGATCCGCGATCAGCTCCTCCCCGGTGGCGTAGGCCTTTTTAAAGCCGAATTCTTTCGCTTTTCTCCGGGCTTTTTCCAGGCTGGTACAGGCGCATCCATACAGTTCCACCACCTGGGGATAGGTGTTCAGGGTGTTCAGATACACCGTGCTGATATCACCCAGACCGATGACGCCGACTTTCATAATTCCCATAGATTTTCCTCCGTTTCGCTTAAAATTTTTCTCTTTTCCATTATTTTACACAAATCCCCCTGCCAAACACAAGGTTTTTCCCAATAAGACCCGCAAAAAAGCCGCCCGGCGGCGAAACAAATCGCCTCCGCGCGGCTTTTGTAATTTCCGATCTCTTTTCAGCAGATTACTTCAGGGTAACTTTCGCTCCCTCAGCCTCCAGCTTAGTCTTGATCTCGTCAGCCTCTGCCTTCGCAGCTGCCTCTTTGATTACCTTCGGAGCGCTGTCAACCAGCTCTTTTGCCTCTTTCAGGCCCAGGCCGGTAGCTTCACGTACAACCTTGATAACTTTAACTTTGTTGGGGCCAACCTCGGTCAGCTCAACATCGAACTCAGTCTTCTCTTCCTCAGCGGCAGCCTCGCCTGCTCCGCCTGCTGCTGCAACAACAACACCGGCTGCTGCGGATACGCCGAACTCTTCCTCGCAAGCCTTTACCAGCTCGTTCAGTTCCAGTACAGATAACTCTTTGATAGCTGCAATAAACTCTTCAGTAGTTAACTTTGCCATTGTAAATTCCTCCATTTTTCATTCTTATTTTCAATCTGATTCTGCCTGTACCCAGGCGGTTCGCGGACAGATTATTCAGCCGCTGCGCTCTCGCCGCCGTTTGCCTCAGCGATCTGCTTAAGCACACGGGCGAAGTTGGCGATCGGAGACTGGATGCTTCCAAGCAGCTTGCCCAGCAGTTCCTCTCTGGACGGGATCGTGGACAGAGCCTGCACGCCTGCGGCGTCATAGTAATTGCCTTCCACAACTCCGGCTACCAGCTCCAGCTTCGGATTCTTTTTCGCAAACGCTGCCAGAACTCTGGCGGGAGCAGTAGCGTCATCTTTGGAAACAGCCAGGGCATTGGTTCCTTCCAGATGTTTGCAGAGCTCTTCGCAGGGAGTTCCCTTGAATGCGAAATTCATCATCGTGTTTTTGTAGACTTTGTAAGCAATGCCGGCTTCTCTTAAAGTTCTGCGCAGTTCTGTATCCTGAGCAACCGTCAGACCGCTGTAGTTTACCAGAACAACACCGTCAGCGTCAGCGATCACGCTGGAGATCTCATCGATCACCGGCTTCTTCAGTTCTACTTTTGCCATGAATGGTGCACCTCCTTGTAGTATTTGTGTACACGCACAGAAAAAATCCTGTTCTGCCAAAGCAGGACAGGATCCGAAATTCTCACAAAAAAGAATGTTCATCCTCGGCAGGCGTTGACTCCTTACGCCTTGCGGCACCTGCTGTCTTCGGCGTGATACGAGAAGTATGATAGCACGCCGGGAACGGTTTGTCAATCATTATTTTCCATAGGGGGTAATCGTCAGAGGAAACTTTATTTTTCAAACTAAATTCTACCCTTGCTATATTAAAACATAGAAGTTACT
>ERZ1643246.2541-NODE-2541-length-17088-cov-30.948864_pt1 | contig 17088 bp, 22 predicted proteins | sample MGYA00579265_ERZ1643246 | MGnify/ENA primary metagenome ERZ1643246 (study PRJEB29033, sample SAMEA4952261) | chicken gut metagenome | biome: Broiler Chicken; feature: Gastrointestinal Tract; material: Caecum | place: Ireland | collected 2018 | study: Broiler...
AAGCATTTTAAATGCTTACATCAATTTTAAACTTTCAAAAGTGTCAAACTCCCGTGAATTTGTCGAATTTTGCGATGAAAAATTCTTTACAAAGCCAAAAAAGTATGCTAATATAAAACACAAGATTAAAATCAAATTTTCAATCTTAAAATTTTTTCGAAAAAATTTATTAAAAATCAAAAAACCATTTAAAGAAAAGTTCCCAAAACAAAAAAATCCCAAAACAAGAAATTAAATACAAAATGTAAAAACAACTATAGTAAAACACAAATAAAAATCAAAAAGGAGAGAAAAAATATGAAACTAAAAAAAGTAATAAAAGCTATAATAGTAATAATAGCTATTTTAGCGTTAAACATTTTAATATTTATCAATGTAAGTAAAGCAATAACACCAGAAAAGTATAAATTAGAAGCAATAGGAGAATCTTCAACACTATTAAAATATAAAGGAGAACCAATAACATCATTTTATGTAGGATATGCAGGAAAGCTATATAATTACCCAGCATATTGCCTAGACAAAAACAAAAAATTTGTAACAAAAGAATTATCATATACAGTCACAGAAAACGGAGAAATAAACGACGTAATATTATGGAGATATATAGTAAATGGATATCCATATAAAAACCTTAATGAACTAGGATGTAAAGAAAGAAATGAAGCATATGTAGCAACACAACAAGCAATCTATTATTATATATACGAACAAAAAATAGAAGATTATGAACCAATAGGAGAAGCAGGAGAAAGAACACTAGAAGCAATGAAAAACATCATAAAAAACGCAGAAAATTCACAAGAGACACCAATCTCAGAGGCAGTAAAAATAGAAGAAATAGATTCAAAATTTAAAGAAGACAATATAGACAAAGAATATGCCTCAAAAACATATCAAGTAACATCTAGTCTGCCAATGAAAAGCTATAAAATAAAATTAGAAGAATTACAAGAAGAAGAAAAAACAGAATTTAAAATTACAGACTTAAATAATAATCCAAAAACAGAATTTGAAGAAAATGAAAACTTTAAAATATTGATACCAATAGAAAAGATAAAACAAGAAATAAATTTTAAAATAACAGTAGAAGCAACAATAGAGGCAAAGCCAGTAATATATGCAATACCAAATGACGAGCTATATCAAGATTTTGCAATACCAGGAACACTAACAGAAGAAATAGTTAATGAAAGTACAGAAGAACAAGAAATACCAGAAGAAGAGATTGACAAAAAAGAACCAGAAATACCTCAAGAAAAGAAATTGCCAGTAACAGGCATGTAAAATTTATTCAAAAAAATTTAAAATCAAATAAAAAATCCCAAAGCAAATAATAACAGAAATAAACTGTAAGAAAGGAAAATATGTTAGCAATTACAAAAAGCATCGCATTACAAGGATTAGATGGATACCTAATATCAATACAAGTAGATATATCAGCAGGAATGCCACATTTTGAAATAGTAGGATTACCAGATACAAGTGTTAGAGAATCAAAAGAAAGAGTAAAGACAGCAATCAAAAATTCTGGAGCAGAATTTTTAAGCAGAAAGATCGTAATAAATCTTGCTCCAGCAAATACAAGGAAAGAAGGCTCTGGGCTAGATTTAGCAATAGCAGTTGGAGTTTTAGCTGCAAGTGGATATATAGATAATACATCAAACGAAGAATTATTTAATAATATAATTTTTGTAGGAGAATTGTCTTTAAATGGAAATATAGAAAAAATAAACGGAATTCTACCAATATGCATTGAAGCAAAGAGATTAGGGATAAAAAGAATTATTCTGCCAAAAGAAAATGCAAAGGAAGCCTCATATATATTAGGTATAGAAATAATAGCAGTAGAAACATTAGTAGAAGTAATGCAATATTTAAATAAGGAAAAAGAAATAAAATCAGAAATAAATAGAAATATACTAGATGAAACCAAACAAGAATATTCAATGGATTTTTCAGAAGTAAAAGGACAAGAAAACGTAAAAAGAGCATTAGAGATTTCAGCAGCAGGAGGCCATAATTGTATATTAATTCGGAACACCAGGCTCAGGAAAAACAATGCTTGCAAGAAGGTTACCAACCATATTACCAGATCTAAGTTTTAATGAAGCATTAGAAATTTCAAAAATATACAGTATAGTAGGATTAACTTCAAAAGAAACACCACTAATTTTAAAAAGACCATTTAGAAGTCCACATCATACAATAACAGCAGTATCGTTAGTAGGAGGAGGAAAAATACCAAAACCAGGAGAGATTAGTTTAGCACATCATGGAGTATTATTTTTAGACGAATTACCAGAATTTAATAAGAATACACTAGAAGTTTTAAGAGGACCATTAGAAGATGGAATAGTAACAATAAGTAGATTAAATGCCAGTATAACATATCCTTGTAATTTTATGCTAATTGCTAGTATGAATCCGTGCCCATGTGGATATTATGGCTCAAAAGAAAAAGAATGTGTGTGTAAGCCAGAACAAATAAAAAAATATAGAAATAGAATTAGTGGCCCACTATTAGATAGAATCGATTTACACATAGAAGTAAGTGGAGTGAAATATACAAAACTGCAAAGTAATCGAGCAGAAGAGAAATCAGAAATAATTAAAGAAAGGGTAAACAAAGCAAGAAAAATACAAATAGAAAGATATAAAGATTATGGAATATACTCAAATTCAGAATTAACGCCAAAACTAATAGAAAAATTTTGCAAATTAAATATAGAATGCAAACAAATATTAGAAATAGCATTTGAAAATTTAGGATTAAGTGCAAGAGCATATAGTAGAATTTTAAAAGTAGCAAGGACTATAGCAGATTTAGAAGATAGTGAAGAAATAGAAAAAAGACATTTAGCTGAAGCAATACAATATAGAAGCCTAGATAGAAAATACTGGGATTATGATAATAAAAATTACAATAATTAAATAGCATAGAAAATCAAATAAGAAAGGCATTTCTCTAAGCAAGTAATAGAAAAAAGATTAATAAGAAAAAATAAAAATACGAAATAACAAAAACATGAAATAACAAAAATAAAAAGTAACACTAAAAAATAAACTATTAAGTAGGAGTAACAAAAATTGGAAACAATAACTATTAACGATAATGATTATCCAAAACAATTAAAAAAAATCAAAAATCCGCCTGAAATCTTGTATTTAGAAGGAAATAAGGAACTATTATACACAAATATTATTTCAATAGTAGGAACAAGAAAATGTTCAGAATATGGAATAAATACAACAAAAAAATTTGTCAAAGAGTTAGTAAAACAAAATATAACAATTGCAAGTGGGCTAGCAATACGGAATAGACACAACAGCACATATTGCCACATTAGAGAATAGAGGTAAGACAATAGCAGTTTTAGGAGATGGGTTAAACAAAATTTTTCCTAAAGAAAATATAGAATTATATAAAAGAATAATAAAAGAAGGCGGACTAGCTATTAGTGAATATCCACCAAATGAAGAAGCTGACTCAAATAAATTTTTAGAAAGAAATAGAATTGTTAGTGGAATATCTATTGGATTATTAGTAATTGAAGCAAAATACAGAAGCGGTACAAGTGTAACTGCAAAGTTTGCGAAAGAACAGGATAAAAAAATATTCGCAATTCCACATGAGTTAAATAATATAAATGGTAAAGGAACCAATAGACTAATTAAAGAAGGAATAGCAAAATTAGTAACCTGTCCAAATGATATAATAGAAGAATTTGAAAAGTCAAAAGAAATATCGGAGAAAACAAAATTGAAACAAAATAATAAAAATATGCTATCAATTATGCAAATAAAGAAATACAAGATAAAAAAACAAAAAAGATACAAAAAACAAATTAATATCCCTGAAGTAATAAAAGAAAAGGAATATCAAGAAATTTACAAAATAATTTTAAAAAATCCAAATAATATAGACATCATATATGAAAAAAGTAAAAATAGCATAGGAGAAATAAATCAAATCTTATTAATGTTAGAAATAGAAGGATATATAAAGAAAACAGCAGGAGGATACGAATGCATACAAAAAAAGAACTAGGAACAGTAGGAGAAGATATTGCTGTTAAATATTTAATAGAACAAAATTATAAAATAATAACTAGAAATTTCATGTGTAGACAAGGAGAAATAGATATTATAGCAAGAGATACATTAAAAAAAGAAATAGTATTTATTGAAGTAAAAACAAGAACAAGCCAAAAATATGGATCCCCATCAGAAGCAGTTGATGAACATAAACAAAAACATATATATAAATCAGCAGAATACTATGTTTACAGACACAATTTATATAATAAAGCAATAAGATTTGATATTATAGAAATCAACATAGATATTATAAAAAAGAAAATAAGGATAAATCACATAAAAAAGGCCTTTTATTAATCAACAATAATAAGAAAATAATCTATTTGAAAATTAAATTACAATAAAATAGTAGTAATAATCAACATTAGAAAATTACTACTATTATAAAATAAAATATTCGAAAGATATTAACTATTTATATTATAACATAAAGTAAATGTCGAAAACATAAGAAATTTGTAAATAAAGAAAATAAATTTGATTTATCTATTAGAAAGTCATGCTAACTTTCTAATAGATAAATAATATTGTACACAATTTTACTAAAGTAAAATTGGCACACGAACAAAAACGCGACATATAAGTAAAATAAAAGATCAAAATATCTAAATTATGTCGCTTTTGTTCTTAGGAAAGGTACATAAAAATATACTTTCCAATAAAGCAAAAATCGTAATTAATAAAATTAATTCTAATAAAGTTTAAGAACGTCTTCGATAACATAAGATACAGGCAAAACGTTATCATTATCGGTTTCGATATCAAAAATTGTTTGATTAGTGTTAGGTGTTTGATGAGATTTATATACAGAAACTGTAATAGTTCCAACTTTTTCAAGACTATTATCCATAGATCCCCCTCCTTTTCTTTTGTGTTAATGCAATTATAATAGAAAAAAACATAAAATCAACAAAAATATCAGGAAAATTGTAAAAAGATATACAAAAAAGGAATTTATAAGGTAATAAAATTTTTATAGAAAAAATAAAAAAGCAAGCTCAATAAAATAAAAGAGAGAAAGAAGTTGATTTTATTGAGCTTCCAGACATATTTCAAAAATTGCAAATATAAATTCATGTATAAAATTTAAAAATTTTGTAAAAAAGTGAAACCATTTCAATATTTTTTATACACTTATTTATAGAGGCATTTTATAATAATTAGTAGATAAAAGATGTTTTTAAAATGGAAACAGAAACGCCTAAAATCTACAACTAAAAATATATAACATTATATATTATATTTAAAACAATAGATAAAATTTTTTATAAAATAGGAGGAAACACATATGAAAAAAGAAAAAAGTAATAATATAAAGAAAAAAGCCAAATTTAATAAACTTTTTATGAAAGGAAAAAAATTTCATGTAGTAAAAAGAGAAACAGAAATTATTAAAAAGCAAATTTATAAAAAAGAAATGTAAATATTTAAAATTTCAAAATAAATAAAAATATAAAATGCCTCTTTATCATATTTTAAGGAGTAAAAAAATATAATTCAATAAAAGGCATAAAGCAATAGAGAATGTCATCAAAAAGATAAAGAGAGGTGTTTAATTTGAGCAAAATAGAAAGCACAAAAATAAAAAAAACACAAATTATAGTAGCTTTTCTTAGCATAATTATAGGAACACTACTGCATTTTACATATGAATGGTCAGGAGAAAACAATTTTGTAGCTAGCTTTAGTGCAGTTAATGAAAGTACATGGGAACACTTAAAATTAGTATTTTTTCCAATGCTAATATTAGGAATAATTGAATATTTTTTTATCAAAAAGGAAGTCAATAATTATATAGAAGCAAAAACTATCGGGATATTTGCATCTATATGTTTCGTAATAGTATTTTTCTACACATATACAGGAATTTTAGGAACAAACTTTTTTATAATAGACATATTAACATTTATTTTAAGCATCATATTAGGTGAATATGTAGCATATAAGTTGATGACAATCGAAAATCAATCAACAATATTAAGCAAAGTTCTTTCAATAGGAATCATCATTTTTCTATTTCTATGTTTTGTAATATTTACATATAATCCACCAAAAGTAAATCTATTCAAAGATCCAACAGAAAAAACAAATAGAATAATTCAAGAAAATAATTGAAATAAAATTCATAATTATATATAATGAAACAAAAAAGAAAGAAGGATATCCACATAAAAAGAACAAATTGTGGATAAGCAAATATGTCAAACGCAAAATATTATATAAAAATAAAAGAAAAAGAAATACCAGTAATAATAAGAGAATATAAACACTCATATACTTTAAAAATATATTTTAAAGGAAATATATTAAATATAAGTAAGCCAAAAAGAATAAGTAAACATAGCTTCGAAAAATTTATCAAAGAAAATGAAGATAACATATATAATCAATATATGAAAATCTTAAAGCTAGACAGCAAAGATATAAAACATTGGGTAAATGGAGAAAAATTCAGCTATTTAGGAGAAGACTATACAATTAATGTAGAAGAAATAGATGAAAATAAACTAAAAGTTAAAATAGACACAGAAAATAAGAAAATGCTAATCAAAATCCCAGAAAAATTAAAAGATGACGAAAGAAAAGAAAATGTAGATAAAGCTGTAAAAAAACTTCTAAAAATACAGACTGATAAATATATAGAAGAAAAATTACCATATTGGAGTAAAATAACAAACTTATCATATACGAACTATATGATAGGAGATACAACAAGTAAATTTGGAAGCTGTAGTCCAAGTAAAAGAAAACTATACTTTAGTAATAGATTAATAATGTTACCACCAGATAAAATTGATGCTATAATTGTACATGAGCTATGTCATTTAAAATATAAAGACCATAGCAAGAATTTCTATAATTTAGTAAAAGAATATATACCAAATTACCAAGAAATAGATAAATGGCTAAAAACAAACAGCTATAAAATAATGATTTAAAGAGGAAAATTGAGAATGTAAAACCAAATTTCCCTCTTTTATTTTGACCCAAAGGTCTGTCCATTTTTGACAATTTTTGAACATTTTGATACGTCCCTACTACTATTTTGACCCAAAGGTCTGTCCCTTTTTGACAATTTTTGAACATTTTGATACGTCCCTACTACTAAAATCCAATAATTTCATTATAAACATCAATAGCGAATTTATCAGTCATACCAGATATATAATATAAAATACATTTACAATAATCAACTTCACTATCAAAGGAAAACAAAACATCATTCTTTAATTTTGAATCATCTCTATTACCACAGTCATAATATTGATAAACAAAATCAATAAAACTGTTTGCCAATTTAGGAGATGTATTATAAAGAGAATTTAATGATTTAATAGTATCTTTTCCATCATAATAATTTTTTAAAGTATTATAAATCTCATTTAAAACTAGCTGAAAGTATCTTATAGAAGGTTTTAAAGGCTCTGCAAGATAAATATTAAGATAATTAAATTTCTTTACTTTATTCAAAAGTTCAAAAGCCTCCGCAGAAAAACATAAACCTTTATCAGGAGTAGAATTTTCACATAAGTTTTGAACAAGATAGTTTATAAGAATAGTATTATTTATTTTCTCATTAGATGCAACCTGTATTAATTTAGTCAAATCCTCTAAATGATCATCTAAAATACCAAGAGTAATTGCATCCTCAATATCACGTCCAACATATGAAATTTTATCAGCAACTTTAACAACACAAGCCTCCCAAGTATAAGGAGAATATTGATTAGGGTGAGAATAAGTAGATAAATCAATATACTCAGAACGAGGAATAAGACCATTTTCATCTATCTCACCACAGTGAGAAATAATACCATCGCGAACCGCATAAGTTAAATTTAAATTTTGCTTGTTTCTGTCAGCATCTTCAAGTAGCTCAATAAAATCAACAAGTTCCAAACCATTTTTCTCATGCCAAAAAGAAGTACGTAAATCCCTTTTAGAAATTTCAGATAAAATCCTTTCACCTTGGTGACCAAAAGGACTGTGACCTAAGTCATGAGCAACAGAAATAGCCTTTGTAAGCTCTGTATTAAGTCCTAAGTAATTTGCAATTGTATAACTAATAGATTCAACATGAATAACATGTTCAATTCTAGTACAAATGTGATCATTTTCAGGAGAAAAGAAAACTTGAGTTTTGTGCTTCAATCTTCTATAAGCAGTAGAATGAATAACTCTCGTATAATCTCTTTCAAATTCACTTCTAACATCAAGAGGACGTTTATATAAAGGCTTTCGCCTCTTTATAAGTTTATCCCAATTAGGATTAGAAATATTAGCAGCAAACTTTTCAAACTTTTTCATAAAATACCTCCTTTTTGGTAAATGGTCAATTGGGGACAGGTACCATTTAACCATTTTTGGTCAACTTGGGACAGGTTTCACCAAATTAACGATTATAAATTTATCAAATATGGTATTGTCATAAATATTCAATATATAACTAATTTTATCAGAACATAATATATATTACAATATTTACATTAAATTAATTAAGATGTATAATAGCCAAAAAGGAGGAAATGAAATGTTACAAGTAGTAAAAGATGATTTTGATGAAAGTGCAGAGGACATATTAAACACTATAAATAAAATGCTAGAGAATAAAGATAAAAAGACAAAAGAAATAGAAAATAAAGAAAAAAATAAGAATTAGCAATTAGAAGGAGAAAATAAAAATGGGAAAATTATTTGTAATAGAAGGAACAGATTCTAGTGGAAAACAAACTCAATTAGAAAAATTAAAAGAAAGATTTGAAAAAGAAAAAATTAAATATAAAAGTGTTAGCTTCCCAAATTATGAAAGTGAAAGTTCAAGTTTAGTTAAAATATATTTAAATGGAGAGTTAGGTCAAGATGCAAAAAAGATTAGTCCATATATTGCATCTACATTTTATGCGGCAGATAGATACATAACATTCAAAAAAGAATATGAGGAATATTATAATAATGGTGGAATAATATTAGCAGATAGATATACTACTTCAAATATGCTTCACCAAGCAGGAAAAATAGAAAATGAAGAAGAAAGAAAAAAATTTTTAGAATGGTTATGGGATTTTGAATTCAATTTATATGGTTTACCAATACCAACAGAAGTAATATTTTTGAACATGCCAACAGAATATGCAATAAAACTAATGGAAAAAAGAAAAAATAAAATAACAAATGAAGAAAAAAAAGATATTCATGAAAAAAGCCCAGAGCATCTTAAAGCAGCATATGAAGAAGCATGCAAATTGTCAAAAAAATATAACTGGTATGAAGTGAAATGTGTTAAAAATGAAGAAATAAGAACAATAGAAGACATACATGAAGAAATATATAATGAAATAAAAAAACATTTATAAAAAATCAATAAATTTTACAAAAACACAAGAAAAAAAGAAAAAAAACAAGAAAAAACTTAAAATAAAAAGAGAAGTTATCAAAATAACTAAAGTCAGATTAAACAAAATCGAGAAAGACAAAAATTAGAAAAAACAAAATTTGGAATATTTGTGAAAAAATAGTATAATATATACCAATGGTGCATTATTCTAGTCGTACCAAAGTTTATGAGGGTGGGGCTAAAAATCCACTAAAGGGCACATCTTTGAAGTTTCTTAAATTTGCGCGAAATGCCAGTTTTGTGTGAGTTTAGGGAGTAAAGAAATTAGGGTAATATGTAATGGCATACATAGGATTCCCCCTAGTTTCGTGGAGACTTAAATATTAACAAATTTAAGAAAATATTTTAAATTGCAAAGATATTTTCAAAATAAATTTTACATATTTAAGTGTAACCTATGTTGAGTGCCAAGACACAAAATACATAGTGTAGCCTGTCTCGAGTGAATGTATTGGGATTAATGGTGTAGAATAAAATAAATTTTGGCCAAATTTATTTTATTTATGTTATGAAATTTTATTTGCAAAAAAGACTAATAAACTTGTAAGGTATGTCAAGGAAAACTTCTAGAATGTTTGCTGAAAGCATAGAAGCCTAGGGATTAAGGTACAGATTTAAGTGGCGATCTGGTGTCTAATCATAATTAGATATTTTCCTTAAACGGAAACGGCTCAAGCAGTAATGCTAAGCGGAAAATAGAGAAATTCGACCAGACCTAAACTGTAAAATTTACTTAGGCTTTGACCATTAGATAAATAAAGACGGATTTATCCGTCTTAAATTTTAATTAGATGAATACAGAAAGGAAGAAAATTATTTAAGATGAAAGTTAAATCAAAACCGAGTGACAAAGACGAATCGAAAAAGATGAAAAAGGAAATTAAAAAATTAGCAAGAATAGAAAATCAAAAAACAGAGATAGAATCGCAAAAAGAAATAGAACAAGTAAAACAAAAATATGAAGAAATAAAAAAAGAAAAAATAAAAAAAGAGAAAAAAGAAAACCAAAATATAAAATGGTTTATAGAAGTATTTATAATGACATTTATTTTATCAATGTTATTTTCATACATATCAACCAATGGAGTTTCAAATTTAAGTTTAATACCAGCAATATTAATCTTAGTTTTAGTAATAGCAGTAGGTATAATATTTGATATTGTAGGAGTTGCTGTAACAGTAGCTGATGAAAATGAATTCCATGCAAAAGCTACAAAAAAAGTGAAAGGATCTAAAAGTTCAATAAAATTAATAAGAAATGCACCAAGAGTTGCAAATATTTGTGCAGACGTTATAGGAGATATATGTGGCGTACTAAGTGGTGCAATAAGTGCATTAATTTCTATTAAAATAACAGACCAGTTCGGACTAAGCTTTGATACACAATTTATATTAAGTGCATTAGTTTCAGCAATAACAGTAGGAGGTAAAGCATTAGGAAAAACAGTTGCAAATAATAATTCAACCAAAATTGTGCATGCAGTAGGAATTGTTACTAATAAATTCTTTAAAGATTAAAATTAAAACAAAATATACAAAATAAAAATAAAGCCCTAATAAATAATAAATCTAATTAATATTATTTATAGGGCTTATTTTGATAGCAGTATTTTCATGAATACATTTTACATATAAAGACATAATAAAAGCATACATAAAAACAATTGAAAAAAATACAAAAATATAATAAAATTAAAAAAATATTTCCAACAAGAATTAAACTTAAGAAAGGAATGAGAATAAATATGAAAGCATTAATAACAGGGGCCTCATCAGGAATAGGAAAAGATATGGCAATAATCTTAGCAAATAAAGGATATGAATTAGTATTAGTAGCAAGAGACGAAAAAAAGCTAGAAGAGGTAAAAAACGAATTAAGCCAAATAACAAAAGTAGAAATAATATCAAAAGACTTAAGTGATGAAGAAAATTGCAAAGAAATATATAAAGAAGTAGAAAATGTAGACCTATTAATAAACAATGCAGGATTTGGAGATTGCGGAAACTTTACAAAAACATCACTAGAAAAAGAAATAAATATGATAAAAACAAATATAATAGCATATCATATTTTAACAAAACTATATTTAATAGATATGAAAGCAAAAAATGAAGGAAAAATACTAAATGTAGCGTCAATTGCAGGATTTATGCCAGGACCACTAATGGCAACGTATTATGCAACAAAAAATTATGTAGTAAAACTATCAGAAGCAATAAGAGAAGAACTAAAAAAAGAAAAATCAAAAGTTCAAATAAGCATATTGTGTCCAGGACCAGTAAAAACAAATTTTAATAAAGTAGCAAATGTAAAATTCAATTTAAGAGAAGCTGATAGCAAAAAAGTAGCCAAATATGCAATAAAGGAATTAGAAAAAGGAAAATTTTATATAGTCCCAGGGCTAGATGTAAAAATAGCAAAAATAGGAGCAAAAATCATTCCAACAAGCATAATGCAAAAATTTGCATACATGGCACAAAAAAGAAAACTAGAAAATTAAATAAATTCAAAAACATCGCCCAATTTTTGATTAATAACCAAATTAGCCATATTATCAAAAGGAGTGCTATCTTTATTTATCAAAATCAAATTACTACCATGAAAATATTTAATTAACCCACTGGCAGGATAAACAGTAAGAGATGTACCACCAATGATTAAAACATCACAAGAAGAAATCGCTTTAATAGAAGAAAATAAAACATCATTGTCTAATTGTTCTTCATATAAAACAACATCAGGTTTAACAATACCACCACAATCGCAAAGAGGCACATCTTGAGAATTGAAAACAAACTCAGCAGAATAGCTCTTTTTACATTTCATGCAATGATTTCTATAAACACTTCCATGAAGCTCAAAAACATTTTTAGATCCAGCTTTCTGATGTAACCCATCAATGTTTTGAGTAATAACACAATTCAATTTACCGTTTTTGTTCCAATTCAGCCAATTTATTATGAGTGATATTTGGTTCATAGTTCAAACTATTCATTTTATCCTTATAAAACTTAAAAAATTCAGAAGTATTTTTCATAAAAAATGAATGGCTCAAAATTTCTTCAGGAGGAAATTTATATTTCTGATTATATAGACCATCTTTACTTCTAAAATCAGGAATACCACTCTCTGTAGAAACTCCAGCACCACCGAAAAATACAATATTATCATTTGTTTCTATAATATTTTTAAACAATTCAATTTTATCATCCATAAAATCACCAAAAAAATTATATAACTAAAATAAATAAAATGCAATAATTTAATTGACAAATACAAACAAATATTCTATAATAAAACCGGTGATATTTATGAAAAGAGAAATATTACATGTAGATGTAAACAATGCATTTTTAAGTTGGACAGCAATAGATATGTTAAAAAAAGGAAGTCAAATAGATATAAGAGAAATACCATCAATAATAGGTGGAGATGAATCAAAAAGATCTGGAATAGTGCTAGCAAAAAGTCCAAAAGCAAAAGAATTTGGAATAAAAACAGCAGAAACAATATATCAAGCAAAAATCAAATGTCCAAATCTACAAATATTTCCATCAAACTATAAAATATATAGAGAAAACTCAGATAAGTTATATAAATTATTATTAGAATATACAGACAAAATAGAAAGATTCAGCATAGATGAATGCTTTTTAGACATGACACATTATTTAATGAATGATACATTACTAAATAAAGCAAAAGAAATAAATAAAAGAGTAAAAGAAGAATTAGGATTTACAGTAAATGTAGGAGTAGCACATAATAAATTACTTGCAAAAATGGCATCAGACTTCACAAAACCAGACAGAGTACATACATTATACGAAGAAGAAATACCAACAAAAATGTGGCCATTGCCAGTATCAGAACTATTTATGATAGGAAAAAGAACAGTCCCAAAACTATACCAAATGCAAATAAAAACAATAGGAGATTTAGCACATACAAACAAAGAAATGCTAGGTAATAAATTTGGAAAACATGGAATAATGATGTGGGAATATGCAAATGGAATAGATAATTCAGAAGTTAAATATATAAGAGAAAGACCAAAAGGAATAGGAAATTCAATAACATTACCACAAGATATATCAGACATTAACAAATTAGAAGAAATATTATTGAATATTACAGACCAAGTAGCATATAGATTAAGAAAAGAAAATTTATTAGCAAATGTGGTAAATGTTCAATTAAGGACAAAAAATTTTTCTGACACATCACATCAGAAAAAATTACCACACCCAACATCAAACACAAAAGAAATATATACTGTAGCAAAAGAATTATTAAAAGAATTGTATAAAAAAGGAACAGCAATAAGACTAATAGGACTAAGAGTAGACAATCTTATAGAAAAAAATGAAATGCAATTATCTCTATTTGATACAAAAGAAGAAAAAAAATTAGACAAACTAGATGAGACAATTGACAAATTAAAAGAGAAGTATGGGTACAACTTTATAAAGAGAGGGAGTAATTTAAAAGATAATATAAAATGGAGCAAATTTGAGAAATAGAACAATGAAATTTACATTTTTTTATCTTTTTTGTAAAAAAATGTAAATTTTTGCGACGAAAAAGGCTTGCAAAACTAATAATTTAATAGTATTATTAAAAAGTGCATGAAAATTTTGAAAAACGAAATTGCGCAAAACACAAAAGAAAGGAGAATTGTTTTGAAAACTTTTTATGGAGGTACTTTTATTGATAAAAAATTATTGGAGGAAGCAGGCAAAAATTATCCAATAAAATTAGAGTATTACAAGAACATTAATGAAGATGAATTAGTAGGAGGTAAAAAAAGCAAATTTGGTATTAGTGTAGTAAAAACAGAATATATGCCTGAAAACACGAAAGTAGAAACCAAAAACATAAAATATCTTTCAAATGATGAAGAAAAGATTGAAAAAGTTTTAGAAATATTTAAAAAGAATCAAGTCACTCCGATAGGAGTAGAAGATGTAATTTCTGATTTATACAAACAAGTATTTTAAAGTAGTAATCGCAAAAATTCAAAAAGTTCAACAATTGTATTAAAATTCATTTTATATTAATTATATAAGCATTTCTAATCTCAAATAGATTAAAACTCATTATATTATTTTCAGAATTACCCCAATATAATAAATAGTAAATTGTTTATAGTAATCAATATATTAAAACTTGTACAAAAAAGCATTAAAAACAACAAAAATTAAGCAAATTTTCAATAAATTATTAGAAAAACTTGCAAAATTTGAAAAATTATTTTATTATACTATAATAGCGAAAAAAATAATAAAATAAAAATAGGAGAGATTCAAATGGCTGATAAATTAATAATAGTAGAATCACCTGCCAAAGCGAATACAATAAAAAAATTCCTAGGTGGAAGTACAAAAGTCGTTGCATCTATGGGACATATAAGAGATTTACCAAAATCAAAATTAGGTATAGACATAGAAAATGATTTTGAACCACAATATATAAATATAAGAGGAAAAGGAGACTTAATCAAAAGCTTAAAAAAAGATGCAGACCAAGCAAAAAAAGTATATCTTGCAACTGACCCCGATAGAGAAGGAGAAGCAATTGCATGGCATTTATCTAAAATACTAGAAGAAGACAAAAACAAAATTACAAGAGTAACATTTAATGAAATAACAAAAACAGCAGTACAAAAAGCAATGAAAAATGCAAGAGATATAGATATAAATTTAGTTGATGCACAACAAGCAAGAAGAGTTTTAGATAGAATAGTTGGATATAAAATAAGTCCATTATTATGGAAAAAAGTAAAAAGAGGTCTATCAGCAGGAAGAGTGCAATCGGTTGCCGTTAAATTAATAGTAGATAGAGAAAATGAAATAGAAAACTTTATACCACAAGAATATTGGAATATATTTGCAGATTTACAAGAAAATAAAACAAACAAAACATTCCAAGCAAGATTCTTTGGAAAGAACGGAAAAAAACAAGAACTTCATACAAAAGATGAAGTAGATGAAATATTAAAAAACATAGATGGAGCAAAATACATCATAACAGAAATCAAAAAAGGAGAAAAGAAAAGAACACCAGCTCCACCATTTACAACAAGCACAATGCAACAAGAAGCATCAAGAAAATTAGGATTTACATTAAAAAGAACAATGGCAACAGCACAAATATTATATGAAGGAGTAAAAATACCAGAAAGAGGAACAGTAGGACTAATAACGTATATGAGAACAGACTCAACAAGGATATCAGAAGAAGCAAGAGCAGCAGCTAAAGAGCAAATCATAAATCACTATGGAGAAGAATACTATGAAAATAGATATTATAAAACAAGTAAAGATGCCCAAGATGCACACGAAGGTATTAGACCAACATATGCTGATATACATCCAGATGATATAAAGGACTCAGTAACAAGTGATCAATATAAATTATATAAATTAATATATAATAGATTTATGGCAAGCCAGATGAAATCAGCAGTATATGACACAATGGCAGTAACAATAAAAGCAAATGATTATGACTTCAAAGCAAATGGGCAAAACTTAAAATTCAAAGGATTTATGACATTGTATGTAGAAGGAACAGATGAAAAGCAAGAACAAGAAGAAGGAATGTTGCCAGAACTAAACGAAAACGAAGAATTAAAACTAAAAAAATTAGATCCAAAACAAAGCTTCACAGAACCACCTGCAAGATATACAGAAGCAAGCCTAGTAAAAGCATTAGAAGAAAAAGACATAGGAAGACCAAGTACATATTCGCCAATAATAACAACAATACTTGAAAGAAGATATGTAGAAAAAGTACAAAAACAATTACATCCAACAGAATTAGGAAAAGTAGTAAACAAATTGCTAACAGAAAATTTTTCAGAGATAATAAATGTAGAATTTACAGCAGAAATAGAAAATGAATTTGATGAAATTGCAGAAGGTAAAGAAGAATGGAAAAAAATGATACGAGAATTCTATGGACCATTTGAAAAAGAATTAGAAGAAGCAGAAAAAAATCTAGAACATGTAAAAATAGAAGATGAAGTATCAGATGTCAAATGTGAAAAATGTGGCAGAATGATGGTGTACAAATATGGAAAATATGGAAAATTCCTAGCATGTCCAGGATATCCAGAATGTAAGAACACAAAACCAATAGTAGAATACATAGATGAACCATGCCCAAAATGTGGAGGAAAAGTACAAGTAAGAAAAACAAAAAGAAGAAAAAATTACTACATCTGTGAAAATAACCCAAAAACTTGTGACTTTATATCTTGGAACAAACCTAAAAAAGGTGAAAAGTGGGAAATAGCAGACAATGCAGAAAATTCAAAAGAGAAAGCAAAAACAACTAAAAAGAAAAAAACAACAAAAACGACTACAACAAAGAGAAAAACAAAAACTAGTAACAGTAAGTAAGAAAAGTGGCTTCGCCACATGTGCATTTCGCTTCGCGAATATGCACAGCCAAGGAAACTTAACCTTGTTGCTCCGGAAATTTCTTGCGAAATTTCCTATGCAATAAAAAGAAAAGGCTTAGCAAAAATAACCCTTAATTAAAGTTAGAAAATCCGTTTTAATGGAATAAATTACCAATGAATAAA
>ERZ1643246.2542-NODE-2542-length-17081-cov-7.540761_pt1 | contig 17081 bp, 17 predicted proteins | sample MGYA00579265_ERZ1643246 | MGnify/ENA primary metagenome ERZ1643246 (study PRJEB29033, sample SAMEA4952261) | chicken gut metagenome | biome: Broiler Chicken; feature: Gastrointestinal Tract; material: Caecum | place: Ireland | collected 2018 | study: Broiler...
AACAACGGAAAAAATCGCTGCAGCCCAGTAAATACAAGGGATACAGCGATTTTTTTCTTCCTCTAACTGTCAAAGACAGGATCATAGCACAATCTTTTCAAAAAGAAAAGGGGCATTTTCAATCCATCAGCTCTGCATTTTCAATCCATCAGTTCTGTATATTCCTGATAACTGTCTATCTCATGGATGCCCTGGTGGACATAGTCTTCTCCCACCTGCACGAAATACGGATTCTGATTTTCCACACAGAAATAGCGGAATCCCAGTCCTCTGAGATACGTATACTTTTCATTTTCCGTACCATAGCTGCTCCAGCTTCCCAGATCCGTCTGCCACGGAAAAATCAGTATATCTGTTTCACCCACAATGGATTCCACATTGGCCTCCCACTGCTCCGCATCCGCCTGCACCATGGACAGCTCGCTTCCATAGCTTACATAATTATAGCCGTAGCTGGCAAAACTCCAGCCCGCATCCTTCAGGGCCTGAACTACTGTTTTGCAGGCTTCCGTTTCTTCGGCCGTATCAAAGGTTCCGTAGGCGTCCGCGTATGTATTGCCCTCCGCCGCGTCAAGGGCCAGCTCCGGACTGGTGCGGTAGCCCAGGATTCCGTTATAGCCGGTCAGGCCCAGGATTCCCCGGGCCCCGTTCCAGGAAAAGTCCGGATGCGCGGCGATAAAGGTTTCCAGACAGGTCACCACATCGTAATCCCCTGTCACCGTTGTGCCGTCCGCCTGCACATACTCGTTCGTAAGCTTTCCCTCACTGTCCAGGATCAGCCGGGAGGCGTAGCCGGAGTCCGCCTTGTCAAAGGAATAGCTGACATCCCTCTGGGACAGTACAAAGGGGATCTTTCCCTCCGGCAGCTCCAGATTCTGCATCACCAGATTCCCCTCCTCGTTCTCCCCGGCCAGATCATGAATATCCACCAGAATGTAGCCGCGCTGATACAGGTCCTCCAAAATCCGGTTGAACTCCTCCACAGTCAGGGGATTCGTCCCTTCCGGCGCCCGGTCCGCATCAGCCAGCAGGGTGGGAAAGGACAAATGGCGCACCTGCGAGGCAGCGCCTTGTGTCTGTCCCTGGGTTTGTCCGGAGGTCTGGGCGGAATCCCCCTCTTTCCGGCGGGCATCCGCAATTCCCACGGCAATCAGAACCGCCGCCAGCACACAGGCCAGCACCAGCGCGGCGCGCAGCAGCAGGACTTTTCTCCGTCTGCGCCGGAGCATTTCCCGCCGCCTGCGTTCTCTCTCTTTGCGGGCCTTCTGCCGTCTTCTCCGCTCCGCCTCTGAAAGCTTCTTTTCCGACATACTGTTTCCTCTCTATTCTCATTCGCGTTTATGCATGCGTCTGTTTCACATTCGATTATTATACCACGCCGGCCCGCCGGGAAGCAATACTGTCCCGCCGCTTCCCCTCCGCGCATCTTTCTGCATCCTGTCATCCTGGAATTTACGATTTTCTGTTTGCCTTTTGCCGCAGGAGGTGATAGAATATGGAAGGAAAACACATAGGAGGTTGTAACATGTGGTGGATTTGGCTCATTATTCTTGCCGTTATTGTAGCGGTAATCATTGTGCTGGTTGTTCTTGGCAAGAAAGCCAAGAAAAGGCAGGCTGAGCAGGAAGAGCAGATAGAAGCGTCCAAGCAGGTCCTATCCATGCTGGTCATTGATAAAAAGAAACTCCGGGTCAAGGAATCAGGTCTGCCCCAGATGGTTATTGACCAGACTCCCAAGCTTATGCGCAGATCAAAGCTCCCCATCGTCAAGGCAAAGGTCGGACCGAAAATCATGACCTTCATCGCCGATCCGAAGGTCTTCGAAATCCTCCCCGTCAAGAAGGAGATTAAGGCCACGGTCAGCGGACTGTACATTGTAGGCGCCAAGGGGATCCGGGGACCCCTGGAGGTTCCTCCGAAAAAGAAAAAGAAAAAAGAGAGCGCTTTCAACCGCCTTCTGCGGAAGGGACGCGGAGAGCTGTAAAAATCGAGAGACGCCGGCCGGGCAATCCGGTCCGGCGTCTCTCTTTCTGCCCGGATCTTTCAGGATTCCAGGCTGAAATTCCCGGAATCCCTGGATTTTACATTCATATAAATGGTGCAGTCCGCCACATAATTTTCGTTCAGATTCAAAGCATAGTCCACTCTGACATCGATGTTGTCCTTCTGCTCGTCCATCTGGATCCTGGTGGCCGCTATCCCCATATTCATAATCCCGTACGGCGTCTGATAATAAGAAAGGGTCTTCTTATTTTCTTCAAACACCATGTGCACATTCACAAGGCCCTTCTTCCGTACCTCCAGATGGTCCTTCCGGAATTTCATCAGGTTGTGGGTGGTTTCTCCGAAACCTTCCACGCTTTCTTCAAACAGCAGATAATGCTGTCCGTTCTTCTTATAATATTCTCCGGGTGTCACTACCTCCACCGGCTCCACCTCTTCATCGTTCTGCACGAACTGGAGCCCCCGGATGGTTATAATCACATTTTTTTCCATCTCACCGGTCCTCATCAGTATTCTTCAATTGGTATCTGCTCTGCCGCCGGTACCCGGCCCGGCAGAATCGAGCGTGCAAACGCATCGAAATTCTCCGCAGCGTCGCTGGTATAAAAGCGGTATTTTTCTCCGGATCCTCCCGGATTCTCAAGTCCCGTGTCCGAAAGCATCCGCTTCAGCACCTGCGCTGTCTCATAGGCCGGATTCACCAGGGTTACCTGCTCCCCTACAATATCCCGCAGCAGGGACCGCAGCAGCGGATAATGGGTACATCCCATAATCAGCGTGTCGATATCCTTCTCCAGCAGCTCCCGCAGATACCGGCGGGCCACCTCCCGGGTTATGGGATCCTTCGTCCATCCCTCCTCCACCAGCGGCACGAACAGCGGGCAGGCTTTCCCCAGCACGGTAATCTCCGGATCTTCTGCCTGGATCAGCGTCCGGTACAGATGACTATGTATCGTACTTTCCGTGGCAATCACACCCACCCGCTTATTCCGGGTGGTATGCACCGCCACGCTGGCACCGGGCTTCACCACGCCCAGAATCGGCAGCTCTACCTCTGTCTCTATGGTATCCAGCGCCAGGGCGCTGGCCGTATTGCAGGCCACTACAATTGCCTTTACTTCCTGTGTCTTTAAAAAGCGCACAATCTGGCGGGAATAGCGGAGCACTGTGGCTTTTGACTTGCTTCCGTAGGGCACCCGCGCTGTATCGCCAAAATATACGATTCTCTCGCCCGGCAGGTTCCGCATGATCTCTCTCACCACCGTAAGCCCGCCCACACCTGAATCAAACACCCCAATGGGTGCATTTCTATCTAAGCTCATACTTGCCTCCTCGCAGATGCTAATAGCTTACCACACTTTTGATCCTAAAACCAGAGAAATCCAATGGAAACCTTCTCTTTTTGCAAAATGCGGTCATACGTCTCATCGCTCAGCACATATTTCAGTTTACGCTCTCCATCCTCAGATAGAACCGGATGCAGAGAATCCTGAAAACAGAGAGACGGGAAAATCAGGCACCACCAGTTATGTCCCTCCCCGCTCCCCAGGGTTATCTGCAGCGTTTCGTACTCTCCGGCCGGGAACCGGTATCTGCTGTAAGTCCTCACCGGGAAATCCTCCCGGGTCAGCTCTACGTTCACCGGCACGCTGCTCCCGGCCTCCCGGACCACTGTCTCCGCCTCCTCCCGAAGCGTCTCCAGATTGTCTCCCAGCCGCTTCCGGGCAGTTTCCAGACTCTCCGCGCCTTCCAGCAGTTTTTCCATCCGTTCCAGAAGGGCATCCCTCACCTCCAGTTTCACCTGCTGATCTCTCTGCCGGTCACTGTCGGCCAGCACATGGAAACGAATGACCGATGCGGCCAGCTCCTGCTGGGCCGCCTTCTCTTCCATCCAGGATCTGTGGGCCCGCAGAGCCGCGGCTCCGCAGACGGTCACAGCCGCCATAACGGCCATATTTTTCAGCCAGAACTGGCCCTTCCCCAAAACCGCTGCGGCTCTTCTTGCCGCCTCTCCCGTCCGTTTTTTTCTTTTTTTCCAAAGCATACTCTGCCTCCTCTGTCTGCTTTTTCAGAGGTTTGCCGGAAATCACTGCTTTTATTCAGACAACCCGGTCAAATATATTTGGCCTTCCGCGCAGAGCAGCTCCGGAAGTTCCCGGATTTCTTCCGTGTTGGCCCAGGTATAGAAAAAATCTTCCAGGGTCACCGGCCTGCGCTCTTCTGCGGTCCGGTTCTCATAAAAACCTGCCAGAAATTCCCCGATGGAATCCTTTTCCTTCCCGTTCTGCTCCATCACCTCCTCCGTAGATGCCGTACGGAACAGATACAGGTTTTTTCCCAGCACCATACTTTTTCCGATTTCCTCCATCAGCTCTTCCCGACGGCCCGGATCCGCCAGCAGGGTTTCCCCCAGAATCAGCGCCTTTACGTGACCCAGATCCAGCATATACTCCTGGCTGGCCTCATATTTCTGGCGGATCTCCCCAAAGGAATTGCCCCGGAAGACGCTTCCCGTATTCTGCTCCTCTCCGCCTTCTTCCTGATCCTTGTTCTGGCCGGTCATCAGCGGAAGATTTGCCATCGCATACGCCACCACATACTGTCCCTCCTCCAGATCCACAGAGACCGCCAGCGGGTATGCCCGCTTCTCCGGCTCTGTTCCTCCGCAGCCGGCCAGCAGCACCAGGCTTCCCAGAAGGCACAGAACATATTTTTTACTCTTCTTTTTTCTCCCGCTCCCTGTTCTCATTCTGAAACCTCCTTTTCGCCCAGACCGTCAGCAGCGCAATCACCAGAAGTACCGGAAGGTAAATATCCCGGAGCAGCCGGAAATAAAAATCCGAAAGCGCCGCTTCGTCCCATTTAAGGAAACTTCCCAGCCAGATGGCGGCTGCCAGAATCAGCCGTACCCGGCAGTTTGCCGCCGCCTCCCTGCCGCAGATACGGCCTCCGTAAAACAGAAGGCTTCCCATGGAAAACAGCAGTGCAAACAGGAGAACGGCCAGCCAGATTATGTCAAACCGTCCGAGAAATCCGCCCGGAATACCGGTTCCGGTCATCAGATTCAGAATCGGGTATTCCAGCTTTCGAACACCTTCCCATCCATATACGCCGATCAGGATTCCCGCCGCCCCCAGCGTAAACAGCAGCAGAATCCAGACACCCCGGCGCAGGACCGCAAAATTCTTCTTCTGGGGCCGCACCCGTACCAGCGAAAAGGGAAGAAGACAGAGCGCCGTTCCGGCTGTCAGAACCTTTACCGTTTCTCCGCTTATTCGGCCAAGCTGGACCGTACCCATGTTCTCCAGGCCGGGATTCCGGATATGCAGTGCCGCCAGGAGGAGCAGAACCGCGAAAAATCCCAGAATCCAGGGATAACACAATTCCGCCAGCCGCCCTCTTCTCTGGATATTCTGTCCCATGCCCAGAAAGGCCGCCGCCAGAAACATGCCGCCGATCACCGGCTGGGGCAGGGATGCCAGAAGACAGCTCTGAATTACACGGACCGTCTTTTCCAGAAGCACGCTGCCGCCAAGAATCAGGAAGGAAAGGTAGACAGCCGTCACCGCCCATTTTCCCGCGGCACCCAGATATTCTTCCAGATTTCCATATACATCCGCAGTCCGTACCAAAAGAAACAGGTAGACCAGAAGAAGCAGCGTTCCCAGGATCAGACCCAGAATGGCATGGATCCCTCCGGCCGCGGTATCTCCGCTCTGAAACAGAAGAAGGACCCCCAGAAAGCTGATGACCATCTGGCGTTTCATCTGTCTCAGGGAAATCCGGTCATTATCTGCGAACATCATGCGCCTCCTTCTTCTTCATGCGGATTCTCTGATCTCTCCTGGCATAGACAGGACGGCTCTTCAGCAGATGAAAGGGCCCCCGGAGAAGATTGTCTTTTTCATCGTGGAAACCCTCCAGCCCCTTTCCCACAAAGGGCATCAGATAAGGAATCCGGAAACTTTCAAGTCCGGACAGATGGCCGGCCAGCAGAAAAATCCCCAGCACCAGGCCAAAGCATCCGGCGAGGCCGCCCAGCAGAATAAATCCATACTTCAGCAGGCGGAAGGCCGTTGAAAATTCTTCATTGGGAATAGCCAGGGAACTTAGGGCGCTGACGGCCACCACCACTACCGTCATGGGACTGACCAGGTTGGCGCTGACAGCCGCGTCCCCGATGATCAGTCCTCCCACGATGCCTATGGTGCCGCCCAGAGGCCCCGGCATCCGCACACCCGCCTCCCGGATCAGTTCAAAGGCCAGCTCCATCAGCAGGATTTCCACCATGCTCGGAAAGGGAACACCTTTTCTTGCTTCGGCAAAGGAAAGGATCAGATTTGTGGGCAGAGTCTGGGTATGAAAATTGATCACCGCCAGATACAGCCCCGAAAACAACAGCGTAGCCAGCACGGCCCCATAGCGGATCAGTCTCTGAAAGCATACCATTTCAAACCGGTTGTAACGGTCTTCTGTGGATTTCAGAAAGCTGTTGAAGGTGGTGGGGAGCATGACTGCCATGGGAGAATTGTCGCACAGCAGGATAATCCGTCCGTTGAGCGCTTCCATGGCGGCCCGGTCCGGGCGCTCTGTGCTCTCAAACTGCGGAAAAGGGGACAGCCAGTGCTCCTCGGCCAGCTGCTCCAGCATTCCCGTATCCAGCACCCCGTCAATCTCCCAGGCTTCCAGGCGTCTCTTAATATCCCGGAGCAGCTCCGGATAAATCAGCTCTTCCATATAGACCAGAGCCGCCACCGTCTCAGAACGGACTCCCAGCGTAATTTCCTCCACCTTCAGACCGGTGCTCCGGACCCGTTTGCGGATCAGGGCTGTATTCACTTTTACAGATTCGGAAAATCCTTCCTTGGATCCTCTGAGGGTTTTTTCTGATTCTGCCTTCAGAACGCCCATACCGGGATAGCCTTTACTGGCTATCTTGACGGCCCGGTCATAGCCATCCAGAAAAAACACGGCATTTCCGGACAGCAGGGAGGCCTCCGCCTCCTCCAGCGTCATAAAGGTGCCGGTGCCCGAAAGTCCCGCCCCGTTCTCCGCTACAAATTCCCGGATATCCCCGTCCGGCATATCATACAGCCGGTCCAGAAAACGTCCGATCAGTGAAGTCTCCATCAGCTCATTTCCGGCCGCCACCTCAATATAAACCAGAAAACAGCCGATCCGGCCTTCGTTTCCCAGCTTCATGGAACGGAAAATAATATCATCGCAGTTTCTGCATCTTTCCCGGAGATACTGTTCATTTTCCTGAAGTCTTTCCGAAACTTTCATATATGCGCACTCACTGCCTTTCTCCAAAAATAAGTACATACAAAAAAGAGACATCCGGAGACGTCTCTTTTAGCTTGTTCATTTTTTCCGTTCTTATTCACTTTTTTTCTCGGAACCCATAATATTGTCCAGGATGTATTCCTGCTGCCGCTCGATATGCTCCTGGGTGATCCTGGCTGCTTTTTTCTCGTCCCTGTCCTTCAGCGCCTGCCACAGCTGATTATGCTCCTGAATCAGAGAGCTGCGGATCTCCTCATCCTTCAGATATTCCACCCGGTAGCGGTACATCTGTTCCCGGATATTGTTGAGAAGCTGCACCAGTCTCTCATTGCCCGTGGCCTTGTAGATGAGATCGTGGAAATCCACATCCGCCTCCGCCAGCCGCGTGAGATCCTCGCTTCTCACCGCGTCCTCAAAACTTCCGGCGGCCCGGCGCAGCTCCTCCAGCTGCTCATCGTTGATCCGCTGACAGACAAACTTCACAGCCAGCTCCTCCAGCCCGATCCGCACTTCCAGAACATCCTTCAGATCCTTCTCCGTAATCTCCGCCACCTGGGCCCCCTTTCTGGGAACCATGGTCACCAGGCCCTCCAGCTCCAGCATCCGGATGGCCTCCCGGATCGGCGTGCGGCTCACTCCCAGCCTGTTGGCCAGCTTAATTTCCATCAGCCGCTCGCCGGGCTTCAGATCTCCCTGCATGATGGCCCGCCGCAGTGTGTGGAAAACCACATCCCGCAGGGGCATATATGGATATTCCTTCATAATACTGGCCAAGTCATCTTTTGCCATTTCTGTAACCTCCGTTTCCAAAAGGCCTGGTCAGAAACACCTGGCGCGCCAGGCCGCTTGTCTTCAGTTTCCGACATGCTGCGCGTGCCGTCTCCCTGTCCGTAAAAATTCCGAATACAGTGGGGCCGCTCCCGCTCATCAGCGCGTTTTCCGCTCCGTTTTCTTTCATGTGCCGCTTAATCTCCCGGATCACTGGATACGCCGGCACCGTCACCGTTTCCAGCACATTCTCCATGCGGGAAGTTATTCCCGGAAGAGATTCCTTCTGCAGGGCTTCCACCATTCCGTCCACATCCGGATGGCGCTCCAGTCCGGCGGCGTTCAGTTTTCCGTAAACAAACCGGGTGGAAACGCTCACCGGCGGTTTTCCCACCAGAATATAGCAGTCCGGCATGGGCGGAAGCGGCGTCAGAATTTCACCGATTCCCTCTGAGAGCGCAGTCCCCCGCATAACGCAGTAGGGCACATCGGCTCCCAGACGTACCGCCCTCTCCATCAGCTCTTTGCGTGTCAGCCCCAGCCGGAACAGGCGGTTTACCCCCACCAGAGCAGCAGCGGCGTCCGAGCTTCCCCCGGCCATTCCGGCCGCCACAGGGATTGTTTTCTGCAGGCGGATCTCCAGGCCCGCGTCAACATGAAACTCATCCATCAGAAGCTGCGCCGCCCTGTAGACCAGATTGTTCTCATTGACCGGCAGGTACCGCAGATTTGTGGTCATGCGGATTCCAGCTTCCCGCCTCTCATAGATCTCCAGCAGATCATAGATCTGCACGGTCTGCATGATCATGCGCACTTCATGGTATCCGTCTTCTCTTTTCCTGACCACATCCAGGGCCAGATTGATTTTCCCCATCGCCTTTAATTTCATCCTGCTGCTCCGCCTCTGTGCTTCCGTAAAACCTGCGTTTTAGTTAAACGCAACTAATTTGTTCTTTGTATACATTTATACTATCCGCAGTTATTTACTTTGTCAAGATCTCACTCCACTTTCTTTATTAAAAGCAGCGAATCCAGAGGTTTTATCTCTTCTGATTTGAGTTGGTTCAGTTTCTGTATTTCTTCGGGCGTTGTATAGAACTGTTTTGCGATATCCCACAGCGTATCCCCGGGCTGCACCAGGTAGCAGACGATTCCGGGCATATTCTGCAGTTCCTCCGGATCCAGCTCCTCCTCCCGGATCTCTTCTATGATCTCCTCTTTGCGGACATTTAATACCACCGCGTTCAGATTCATGACTGCCTTCACTTCAATCTCATTGCTGTCAATCATGGTAGTGGACAGCTGTTCCAGATCGGTTCGGAGGTGATACCGGCAGTTTTCCGAGATGCCCTCCGCCTCCACCACCTGGGAAAAGGGAACAGCCGCTTCCATGGCATAAAAGGGCATCTCGTCATCACTGACAATATACAGAATCCGGAGCTCCAGCACGCCCTCGGCCAGGATCCCGTTTTCCACCGTCCTGGTCTCATCTACCTTGATTTTGCCTTCACTGTGACAGATCTGCAGAATTTTATTCTGACTCTCCTGCAGCTTCAGCCTGTCGGAAATCCGGCATTTGGAGCAGTTGCGCACCAGCAGGCTCTCCAGCTTCCGGGGACTCGTGACGGGGACAGTCTTTTTTTTCGGCGTATATACATCCTGCAGAAGAGAGACCGTTTCTTCCCGGTACAGTTTCAGATCCAGCTCCAGCACCGCATCCATCTGCAGAATTCTTTCTTCTCCATCGGCATCCGGCGCGATTTCCATGCTGCTCTGCACCATACTCACCTCAATATTGGGGATCATATCCGGGGTGCATCCGGAACATTCCGCCTCCCCGGTGAAGGGAATGGCCTGCTCCAGCCACTGGAGCGGGTTTTCCTCATCCACGCCGGCATACAGAACAAAAATGAAGAGTTCTCCCTTTATAATAACCCGTTCCTCATCCGCGCGGATGTCCAGCCCCCGGAATTCCATATCTTTCCACAGAATTTCATGAATATTGGGCTTATTGGAGGCCACTGCCATTTCCTTTCTGACCCGGAGCGTATCCTTTTTATGTATTCCCAGCTCCAGCAGGCGGATTTCCTTTTTCCTGACCGCTGCCTCCTCTCCATCCTTCAGTTCCAGAGGCAGTTCCAGATCCTGCAGTTCTTCTACGGATGCGGAGAAGGTTACAAGCGCCTTCACATTCAGCTTCCTCGGATGAATAAGATGCAGGCTGATATCTTCAATCTCCCATTTCAGACAGATTTTGTCGCCTCCTGAAATCCCGTCCAGATTCAGATTTTCATCCACCGGCAGAGAACCCTCCAGACAGTAGACTCTTTTTTCCTCTCCATCCGATACGTACAGCATTGAAAAGCGAAGACTTCCGAAAATCCGTGCCCTTCCTTCCCCGGCCTGTACTTCGGAAATCTCCACCTCTCCTTTTTTCTGGATCATCCGGCCCACATCCGGCTTCGTATCCGGCACATTATAATCCTCGTCAAAAGTCACCTGGCTTACGGCCTCCGATTTTACGTATAACTGATGCAGATGATTTTTTACCAACTCCATGACTGTTCCTCCCGTTTTACATGATCGCAATCTGCTGCTTCCGCTCTGCTCCGCCCTTTACGGCCGGTCTTTCTCACTCAAAAATCACCGGGACACCCGGATCCTCTGTTTTTACCACCAGCCAGGGTTCCGAACTTTCTCCCTTCTTCTGTTCTTCTTCCGCGGGTCCCAAAAGCCGTGTCCGGAAGTAAAGAGCTGTATCCGAAACGCTCACCTCTTCCACCTGCACGCTGAAACCGCCGCTCTCCTGCGGCCCATATCCCCGCAGAAGATACAAATATCCGCCGCTCTTGTAGGTCATCCGGAACTCCCGTCCCTGCTGCTGGGTGATTACCTTCTCTACTTCCGGAGGCACCGCATCCACGCCCAGCACAGTATATTCCGCCGCTTCTCTCTCTCCTCCCTCTGTGCGGGTGATCCCGCATCCGGCCACGGAAAGCGCGAGAGCGGCAAGGATGCAGATCCAGACTTTTCCCATAAGATAGTTTCCTCTTTTATGTTTATAGTATTTTATGTGCGCGCCCATAAAATAAGAACTCTTTACATAAAATTAACTACGGAAACACTCTCTTCCTGACATTTTTTGTTGAAACTTGATGACATTTTCCGTATAATGGGTTGGTAAACTTAAAATCTGCGGGAGCGCGGCTCCCCGCGGCGTAATAAAGGAGAATAACTGATGATCCGATTCGTTCTGTCGCTGCTGATTGCGGCCATATATCTGATCCTGACACTTCCTGTACTGCTGATCTTATGGCTGATCGGCAAATACCGTCCCGGCCTTCGGGATCGGGCTGCCCGGGCCATGATCCGCTGGATCTTCCGGGTGCTTCTGGCCGCCGCCGGCGTAAAAGTGACCGTGATAGGCGCCGAACGGGTCCCCACAGATACGGCCGTCTTCTACGCCGGCAATCACAGAAGTATCTATGACATCCTGATTACCTATGTCCGCTGTCCCCGCATCTGCGGCTACGTGGCAAAAAAAGAGCTGGGAAATATACCTCTTTTTTCCACCTGGGCAAAGTATATCAACTGCCTCTTTTTCGACCGTAATAATCTGAAGGAGGGAATGAAGATGATCCTGGAGGGAACCGCCATGCTGAAGGAAGGGAAATCCGTGTTCATCTTTCCCGAGGGAACCAGGAATAAGAACAGCTCTGACCTGCCCCTGCTCCCCTTCCACGAGGGAAGTTTCCGCATGGCTTGGAAGAGCGGCTGTCCCATTATTCCCACAGCCATCTGTAATACCATCAATATCTGGGAAGGCCATTTTCCAAAAGTCCGGCCCGTCCATGTCATTCTGGAATACGGGGAACCCGTCTACATAGATCAGCTGGATCCCTCTCTCCGCAAGCACGCAGGTGCCTACGTACAGAAGCTCATGGAAGCGATGATAGAAAAAAACGAAAAGCTGCTGTAATACAAGTGTACAGAAAAATCCGGAGGCCTCATGAAAAAACAGAGGGACTCCGGATTTTTAAAAGGGAGCCGCAGAAGGCGGCTCCCGAAGAAGAAATCTCAGAACAGGATCTGGAGAGGCAGACGGCCCTCTTCCGGATTCTCGATGCCGTATTTCTCTTTGTTCAGATTATCAATGGATTTTATCAGAGAATTGTAAACGCCCGGATATACGGAACCGGGGCCGCCCTGGGCGATGCAGGGGATAAAATACTTGTTTCCGCAGGCCTCACAGACGCGGCGCACAACCTCGTCACAGTTCTCATCGGTCCATCCCTCATAATCAACGGCACGGTTCTCGATGCCGCCCATAAAACTGATCTTTCCGCCGTATTTCTTAACCAGATTCGGAAGATCGTTGGTCTCCATCATGCAGCCCTGCCACACATCAATGCCCATCTCAATCATATCCGGAACCAGATTCGCTCCATAGCTGTCAGAGTGATGGATCACCAGCTCTACGCCGTGTTTGTGATAATAATCGTAGATTTCCTTATAGGGTCCCACCAGGAACTCTTCAAACATGGTCGGACTCATGAAGCTGCTGTCCAGACTGCCCCAGTCATCGTGATGGAACAGCGCGTCCGGATGCAGGTTGGAGCAGATCCCCTCGGCCAGCTCCAGCTCCCACTCGGTCAGATACTTCAGCAGATCGTGCATTTCATCCTCATTCGTAATATAGTACATCAGCGCTCTTGTAATCTCGCAGAGATGGTGGGTCTGCTCAAACAGGCCAGGCGCCACAAAAGCCGCTTTAAATGCCTTGTCTCCGTCCACGGCATCGTACTGAGCCTTTACCTGATCCCACTGATCCTGGGAGAACTTCAGGGAAGGTCCGTGTACATAATCTCTCCAGTTCTCAATATCTTTTACCACGATCTTGTCCGGCGTATGTACCGGGAACGTTCCCGGTGTTCCCTCCGGGAAGGAAAAAGTCACGCCCCAGGCATTTACCACATTTTCCTCACCCTTGGCGGGCATGGGGCTGGCAAAAGAAGCGGGGTGGAACATTAAATAAACTGCCTCATACTGGTTTACAATCCGGTCAGGATTTCCTCCCCGGATTACCTCCAACATATTTTGTTTTGCTGTCAGCATAATCAACACCTCCATTTTTTAATTATTTTAATAATTATAGCATAAAAAAGTCCTCCGTGGAATGATTTATTTGGCAAATTAACCAATTCACTCCACGAAGGCTTTCTTATATTTTCTATCTTCTTCCGCACTTACGGCTCTATTTCCTCAAAAATCACCAGGGACTCATCTGTCTTTACCAGCTCATAGCCCTCCAGATCATGAATCCCCCACTCCATGGTCTGCACCCGGTACAGGAACCGGCACAGACGGAGACTCAGGTTCTTTCTGTCCTCCACATTGCAGGTGACAAAATCCGGTGTAGTTAAAAAATTCGTCAGAAGATTGTGGCGGAGAAAACTGCCGACCGTACAGGCAATGCCGCATCCGCAGCGTTCACCGTACTCCATCACCTGGCCCCGGATATATTCGGGGCGGTTGCCGCGGAACCATCTGACCGTCATGGGATCGGCCGACTGCACGGCAAAAACTCCATCATACCCGTCCAGTACCTGACTGATCCGGCTGCAGAGAACACCATAATTCTCCAGCTCCGTCTTAATATCCAGCAACACGGGAACCTGCCCGTCCACCAGCGCCAGAACTTCCTCCAGATCCGGGATCCCCTCCTCTGTTTTGGACAGCCGGTATTCCCGGAGCTCCTCACGGGTCTTATCCTCCACGCAGCCGTCCGCACCGCAGAGCCGCAGCAGTCTGGAATCATGGATCACTACCGGGATGCCGTCCCGTGTCAAGCGTACATCCAGTTCAATTCCATAGCCGTGCTCCACGGCTGCGGCAAAGGCCTTCATGGAATTCTCCGGAATTTTCTTTCTGATATTGAAATAGCCTCTGTGCGCAAAATCATATTTCCGAAACTCGCTCATATCCGGCTTGCCGCTGGTCCGCGGCTTCACAGCCAGCGCCCAGGCCGCAGCAGTTCCTGCAGCCGCACTCAGAAGCCGTCTGAAAGTTTTTCCCATACTGCATACCTCCCATCTTACGTATTATCTAGTAGTATAGTTTATTCCTCAATCTGTTTCAATAGATAACGTCCCACCACATTGGAAAAATTTTTAATGCTCCGAATATAGGCAAAATCTTTTCCAAAAATTTTCCGTTCAGCGGACAATTCTGTCTCCTCCCCCACAAAAACACCCAGAACCGCAACGCCGCTCTGACGGAGACGGCGGACTTCAAAACCTGTATCCAGAATAGCAGGACGGCCTCTGTAGGGCTTAGGATTCCTGGCCCCCGGCCGGTTGACCAGGACATCGTAGGGCTTCCCGTCGCTGAGAATGATCAGCACTTTATTCTCCTCATCTCTCTGCAGCAGCGTTTCTCCTATGGCTTTCACAGCCAGCCCGTCCCGGTTATTGGAAGAAGTCATGAATTCAAAGATTCTCCCATTCTTTTTCCGGCTGTCATCGTAGTCCCGGAATCTCTGCAGAATTGTATAGTCCCAGAAGGTACAGAAGCCGGTAACCCGAAAAGGAATATTCAGGTTGGACAGCGCCTCGCTGATAATGAAAGCCTGCAGGGTCACCTGACTCTGGCGGCTTCTCTGGGAACCGCTGGCATCGATCAGCACATCCACTACAAAGTCCATTGCCTCATTCTTTATTTCCTTTTTAAAGAGACGGGCATCTGTGGAGCGGCCCACCTTCCAGAGCGCAGCAGGGATAATCCTGCCCCGGTCCGAAAGAATCTCCTGTTCCTCACTGCGGAGCAGCAGCGCCCTGCGCAGCATGTCGGTAAGCACCTGGATATTTCTCTTTACCACCCGGCTCTGATCGTAGTAAGCCATTATGTTTTTATCCTTCTGCTTCCGGGCGTACTCATACTGATAATTCCGCAGCACCGGATTCTGCAGAATACCCTCTGTGCAGTAAAGGCTGCAGTCGCTGTGGATGCCGCGGCAGAACCGGTAATTCATAAGTTTCTGCTCCGATGGATTCAGGTAGCTTCTGCCGAAATTTCTCTCCACATATGTGTACATTTTCTCCAGCGCCGCCTCATCCACCACCAGAATCTTCTTTTTCCGGGGACCCTCCTGCTCCTGCTCCGGTTCTTCCTGATTCCGGCTGTCATTGAGATCCAGATTTGTCATGGTCTCGGAAATCTGTTCCAGATACGTTTCCATGGTTTCCTCGTACATCTCTTCACTGAGAAAATCTCTCCAGGAATTCTCAGCCAGCTCTTCCACCGTTACGGCCAGAACCTCCTCCAGGGTCTTTTTCTTCTTCTCGAATTCCGGTTCCACGATCTGATTGTACAGACTGTCAATGGTTTTTATGACCGCATCCGTTTCCACCGCCTCCCGGAGGCCGTGGATTTCCCGCATCCAGCCCTCGATCTGGCCGGTACCCCGGTAGCTGCCGTCCAGCTCCTCCCGAAGCAGCGCAGCCTTGAAGTGACCCAGAGGTGTGGCCGCCAGTTCCTTAAAATCCAGCTCCAGAATATCTTCATACGCTTTTCTGCGGAGGCCCCGGATACCCTCGCGCTCCGCGTCCAGCTTTCGCCCCACCGCCTCCTCGATGCAGAGCTGCGCCACCGTCATCAGCGGTCCGGAATAGGCATCGCAGTATATTTTCTTTAAAAGATACATGCTCAGGGCATCCCGGTCGAAATATCTGGCCAGACCGCCCTGCTTGATTCCATCATACAGGGCGATACTTCGGGATCTTAGAAACCCTTCTATGTCCGGCTTTACTTCCAGGGTATAATCACCGCTGACCGTCCAGACCAGATTGCGGATCCGGTTCTCCATCTCCAGGCGGTAATCATCCAGAACCTCTCCTTCTTCCCTTTCAGAATACATCTTCTCTCGTCCAGTCATCCGGAATCCGGGTAGACACCACATCCCGGACAATCTCCTTTTCAAAAATATCAAAACACTTATTTATAATTCCCATCTGCATAGCCAGCACCGGAGAAAGCCCCTGCCGCACCGTGCGGGCTGCTGCGATCAGCCCCCGGAGATCCAGCGCTTTCGTGGAGATCTCGGCATTCTCCGCCTTGATCTGCAGATCCAGAAATATCCCTATCCACTGTTCTCTGGCCCTGGGCTTCATGTCCGGGAACATCCTGTCCAGAATATACCGCAGGGTCTCTTCCGTCTGGGCCGGCATGTCGATTACCAGGAATCTGGATACCAGCGCTTCATTCAGCTCCTTCGTCCCCGCATATCCGTAATTCATGGTTCCGATAAACCGGGCTGCCGGATGGAGATCAATCTTATCATACCCCGGCACATCAATGCTGCGCCGGTAATCCAGCGTGGCATGCAGCACGGAAACCGCATCGTTCTTCGCCATGTTGATCTCGTCCAGAATCCCGAACCCGCCGTACTGGGCGCACTGATAGATACTTCCCTTCCGCAGCTCCACCTCATTATTCCGAAACGTATCCGTCCCGATCAGCTCCGCGCTGCTGGTATTCACATGGAAGGAAACATTGTATACAGGCCTTCCAAACATATAAGCCAGGTTTTCCGCCAGCACATTCTTTCCCGTGGCTTTTGACCCCGTAAGCAGCAGATTCTCTCCCTGCAGCAGAGCTGCCGCCGCCATCTCCAGAACCTCCCGTCCGTAAAAGGGAATCGGCGGCTCCGTCAGACGGTCCCTTACAGCCTCATCCACCCGATACTTTTCCGCAAATGCTTCTATCTCTTTCATTAATGCGCCGCTGACGCCCTGCTCCTCCAAAAAATGCATCTCCGGTCTCATCTCTGATCTCCTTCCGTATCTCCAAGTGTTCCTATTATACCACAAAAGTATGCGAAAAAAAAAGACGGGCAAAATCATATTTTTTCATTGACAAATCTTTCAAAATGGGATAATATATATTGCGTTGAATACGTAAGTATTTTTTTCATGTGCGTTTAGCTCAGCTGGATAGAGCGTTTGACTACGGATCAAAAGGCCGGG
>ERZ1643246.2546-NODE-2546-length-17060-cov-15.344487_pt1 | contig 17060 bp, 17 predicted proteins | sample MGYA00579265_ERZ1643246 | MGnify/ENA primary metagenome ERZ1643246 (study PRJEB29033, sample SAMEA4952261) | chicken gut metagenome | biome: Broiler Chicken; feature: Gastrointestinal Tract; material: Caecum | place: Ireland | collected 2018 | study: Broiler...
GAGTGGGGGTAGAGCTGGCAGTAGGTCTTGAAGGCGGTGTACTCGTCGGGGAACATCTGCACCCAGGAGTGGGCCATGGTGCCCCCGGCGGGGGAGCCGTACATCTCGTCGGCCAGGGTGCAGGCCGTGCCGGCGCAGCCGGCGATATAGGAGGCCCGGGCCCCCAGAACAGCCGCGTCAGGCCCCTGGGCCCGGCGGGAGCCGAACTCACTCACCGGCCGGCCCTCCGCCGCCCGCACGATCCGGTTGGTCTTAGTGGCGATGAGGGACTGGTGATTCAGGGTGAGCAGCAGGAAGGTCTCGATAAACTGGGCCTCAATGGCGGGGGCCCGCACCGTCAGAATGGGCTCCCGGGGGAAGATGGGGGTGCCCTCCGGCACCGCCCAGATGTCGCCGGTGAAGCGGAAGCGGCGCAGATAGTCCAGAAATTCCTCACAGAAGCAGCCCTTGCTCCGCAGGTACGCGATGTCCTCCTCGGTAAAGTGCAGCTGCTGGATATAGTCGATGACCTGCTCCAGCCCGGCGGCGATGGCAAAGCCGCCTCCGTCGGGAACGGTGCGGAAAAACACGTCGAAGTAGCAGATCTGATCGGCGTACCCCTCGGTCTGGAAGTAGCCGTTGCCCATGGTCAGCTCGTAAAAGTCACACAGCAGTGTGTAATTCATATGTTCCTGCATGGTTATTCAACCTCCCGGTTACGCACCGTGATCTGAAGGGCCTCCATCAGCTCCAGCACGTTGGCGTGGAGCCTGGGGTCGGGCCCGGCGGTACAGGCGGCGTCCACCACCAGCTCCGCCTCTGGCAGAGCCCCCTTGGCGATGATGGCGTTGGACAGCACGCACAGGTAGGATACCAGCCCCACCAGCTCGATGCGCTCATACTTCTGCTCCTTCAGCCAGCTGCCCAGCCAAAGGGAGGGAAAGGCGGGCTTGCAGATCACCATGTCCCGGGTCCGGTCCAGGGCCTCCGCCGTTTTTCCATAGAGCTGCCAGCCCTCCGAGTTCATCAGGCAGTGGGGCACCGGCAGCTTTTTTCCCTCCTGGGTGTCCAGATAGTTTTCCTGGTGGGTGTCCAGGGTAAAGGCCACGTCGTCCCCGGCGGCGTGGTAGGCCGCGATCTTTTCAGCGATGGGGCCGTCCAGCCGCTCCGCGCCGGGAAAGCCCAGAGCGCCGTCCACAAAGTCCTTCTGGTAGTCTACCACCAGCAGCAGCTTTTTCATGCTCCCACGTCCTTCTCCAGGTCTTTTTCAAAGCAGGGATAGGTGAGGGGCCGGCCGTGGAGGTGGATCTCCCCCACCTGGGTAAAGCCCATCTTCCGGATCAGGGCCTGCATCCTGTGGTTCAGGGAATAGGTGTCCAGCCGCATGGCCTTCAGCCCCAGCCGCTTCGCCTCGCCCTCGGCGAAGCGGAAGAAGGCGGAGCCCACGCCTCCCCGCTGGCAGTCCGGGTCCACCGCCATGCGGTGGATCACCACCGCCGGACGGGCGGTGGTCCAGGGCAGCGGGTCGTACTCGGGAGACTCGGCGGTGTTGATACAGGCCACCCCCGCCAGCTTGCCCTCCACCAGGGCGGCGTACAGCTCCCCCCGGTCCAGGTCCCCGGCGTAAAAGTCCAGGGTGGGGTAGTCCTCCCCCCACTGGGGGTTGCCCAGCCCGTTCATGTGGGCCACCGCCCGGCGGACCAGAGCCCAGATGTCCTCCAGCTCCTCCCGCCGGGCGGGGCGTATGGCGATTTGTTCCATGGCCTTATTCGCTCAGCAGGGTGGGGCCCATGGCCTGGTGGAGCTCGTCGGTGATGGCCCCCCGGAACAGGCACAGGGCGAAGCGGTGCATATCCTCCAGCTTGGCGGGCACCGAGTCGGCGGTGAGCTGGCCGGCGGCGGAGAAATCAGAGTCCAGGATGAACTTGACCTCCTTGTCGGTCTTGCCGCCGCCGATGAGGCCGGGGCCGGCGTGGACCTTCATGCGGTAGCCCCCCACCAGCGGGGTCTCCACATCCAGGGAGCACTTGGTGATCTCGGTCTCCTCCACGTCGGGCTGGCCCAGGATGCCCACATAGTGGTCCCGGATCAGGTCGTCCCACAGCTGGTCCTCCAGCCCCAGCCGCTGGCGGGAGATGGCGTTGACGTACCGCAGGCCCAGCCGCTCAAAGAAGGCGGGCTGGTAGATCTGGATGAACTGGGCCAGGGGCTGGTCCAGCCGGGCGGCAAAGTCCTCCCACCGCTGATAGCTCAGGGTGGACAGGGCGATGAAATTCTGGGTCAGGTTCAGCTTCCACCGGCCGTCCTCAGAGACAAAGTGGTAGTTGGTGATGGGCTTCTGGGGCTCCAGGGCGGTGGCGTTTCCCTTCTTCACCACCTTGGGAGGCACCTGCTCCTGCCGGGCGGCGTAGCGGGGGAAGTCCTTTCGCACCGCCTCCTGAAAGGCGGCGGGCTCATTGGCGCCGATGGACAGGATGGTGGGGAAGCGAAGCTGGCAGATGACCTCCACCAGAGGGGAGCGGGCGTACTGGAGGCGCTCATATGGGGCAAACAGCATAATGGGCTGCTCCTTCCTATTTACAGAATACCTCTATTTTATCCCCGAATGGCCCGTATGTCAAACGCTTCGGCCTTGCAATCCTTGGGCGGGAGAGGTATCATACAGATAATTGCAAGAAGGAGGCGTTTGGTATGGAACTGGAGCTGAAGCGGGGCGGGCGGACCGCCCGGGTGGAGACCCTGGGGGCTGAGCTGGTGTCCTATCGGGACGAGGGGGACCGGGAGTACATCTGGTCGGGGGATCCGGCCTACTGGCCGGGCCGCAATCCCCTGCTGTTTCCCATTGTGGGGGGATTGAAGGACGGGAAGATTTACGTGAAGGGGAAAGAGGTATCTATGGAGCGCCACGGCTTTGCCCGCCGGCGGGAATTTGCCGTCACTGGCCGGGGGGAGGACTGGGCGGAGCTCACCCTGGAGCAGGACGAGGACACCCTGGCCCTCTATCCCTGGCCCTTCCGGCTGACGGTGCGCCAGCAGCTCACCGACGGGGGCTTTTCCACCGCCGTGACGGTAACCAACACCGGCAGCGAGCCCATGCCCTTCTGCCTGGGAGCCCACACCGCTTTCCGCTGCCCCCTGGAGCCGGGGGAGGCTTTTGCCGACTACGACATCGTGTTCCCCCAGCGGGAGACCTGCCCCACCCTGCTGCCCGATGCCAACGGGCTGGACTGGAACCGCGCCCTGCCCTGCCTGGAGGACGCCGACACCCTGCCCCTGTCTTACCGCTGGTTCGATGAGATGGATACCCTGATCTTCCGCGGCCTCAAGTCCCAGTCGGTCCGGCTGGTAAGCCGCAGGAGCGGCCGGGGGGTGGAGATGGCCTTCCCGGGCTGGCCCGTGCTGGCCTTCTGGACCATAGCCCACAAGCAGGCCCCCTATCTGTGCATTGAGCCCTGGCACGGCTGCCCTGCCGTGGTCGGAGAGGGCCCCGAGCTGGCGGACAAGGCCTTCTGTATCACCCTGGCTCCCGGAGAGAGCCGTACCCTGGACTATCAGGTGAAAACGCTGTAACAGAAATCGGGTTCGGCCTTTGGCCGAACCCGATTTTGTTTTCTCGCTCAGTCCGCTTTCTGGCTGTCCAGCCGCTTGCGTACGTTCCGGCGGAGCAGGGTATAGAGCACCGAGGCCACCGGTACGCTGAAGAGCACGCCCTCCAGGCCCAGCAGCCCGCCGCCCACCGTGACGGCGGCCAGCACCCAGATGCCGGGCAGGCCGATGGAGGAGCCCACCACCTTGGGATAGATCACGTTGCCCTCGATCTGCTGGAGGATGACCAGGAACACCAAGAAGATCAGCGCCTTCAGCGGGGAGACCATCAGCAGCAGCACCGCTGACAGCATGGCCCCGATATAGGCCCCCGCCACCGGAATGATGGCCGAAGCGCCGATGGTAACGCCGATCAGGGGGGCGTAGTCCGGCTGGATGAACAGCATCCCCACCGTACACAGCCCGCCCAGGATGCAGGCCTCAATGAGCTGGCCGGTGACAAAGCGGGTAAAGGTGTCGCTGGTCAGGTGGACCACATCGGTGAGGGGGTCGGCGATCTTGGCGGGCACATAGGCCCGCAGCACCCGGCGGCACTGGCCCAGCAGCTTCTCCTTGCCGGAGAGCATATAGATGGAGAATACCAGGGCCAGCACCCCGGTGACCACCAGGGAGACGATGCCGGTGGTGAACTCCAGCAGCTGGGGGCCCAGGCTGGACAGAAAGCCCAGGGCCTGCTTGAGCAGGTTTTCCAGGGTCTGGTTCAGGCTGGACAGATCCAGGGTCTGCATATCCAGATGGAAGTAGTCGGCCAGCTGATTGAGCCACCCCTGAACATTGGAGATATAGGTGCTCAGGTTGAGGATAAAGGTCTGGATGCTCTCGGCCAGTTTGGGCAGCACAAAGGAGAACACCCCAGCCACCACCAGGACCAGCGCCACATAGGAGGTGACCACCGCCAGGGGCCGGGCGGCTCCGGCGGCGGGGGTCTTTCCCAGCGCCCGGCGGTACAGCCGGAAAAAGAAGTGGCAGGGCCGGTTGAGAATGAAGGCCAGTGCAAAGCCGATGATCAGGGGCCGGAACAGCCCCAGTACATACCCCACAGCCCCCAGCACCACGTCCAGCCGGGCCAGCGCGATCACCAGCACCACCGCGTAGGTGATGATGAGCAGGATACTTTTGAAGAGTCGTTTGTCCATAATCCACCCCTGGTTCATATACGAAATATGGGCCTACGCACACTATATCATCCCCAGGATTTCCCGTCAACGGAAATCTGCCGGGAAAGTTTTGCTTGACAAACTGGATTGGCGTGCTATAATCATAGTAAACATATAGGAATTAAGTAAATAGAAAGGAGTTCTCTCCATGAAACATAAGATGATCTACGCCGACCACGCCGGGACCACCGCCGTCACTCCCAAAGCTCTGGAGGCCATGCTGCCCTACTTCACCCAGGGCTACGGCAACCCCTCCAGCCTGTACGCCTTCGGCCAGCAGGCCAAGAGCGACCTGGAGCAGGCCCGGGCCACGGTGGCCCGCTGTCTGAACGCCCAGCCGGAGGAGATTTATTTTACCTCCGGCGGCACCGAGGCGGACAACTGGGCCCTGCGTGGGGTGGCCGAGCTGATGGCCCTCAAGGGCAAAAAGACCGGCCACATCATCACCACCGCCATCGAGCACCACGCCATTCTCCACACCGCCCAGTGGATGGAGAAGCAGGGCTATGAGGTGAGCTACCTGCCGGTGGACGGGGAGGGCCGGGTGGACCCCGCCGCCGTGGAGGCGGCCATCCGCCCCGACACCATCCTCATCTCGATCATGGCCGCCAACAATGAGATCGGCACCATTGAGCCCATTGCTGAGATCGGCGCCATCGCCAAGGCCCACAAGGTGCTCTTCCACACCGACGCCGTCCAGGCGGTGGGCCACATCCCGGTGGATGTGCAGGCGTGGAACGTGGACCTGCTCTCCCTGTCCGGCCACAAGTTCGGCGGACCCAAGGGGGTAGGGGCCCTGTATATGAAAAAGCCTCTGCGGCTGCCCGCCCTGATCCAGGGCGGCGGGCAGGAGAAGGGCCGCCGCTCCGGCACCGAGAACGTGCCCGGGGCCGTGGGTCTGGCCGCCGCCCTCCAGGAGGCGGTGGACCACCTGGCCGAGGAATCCGCCCGGCTGGCCGGTCTGCGGGACCAGCTGCTGGAAGGGCTCACCAAGCTGCCCTATGCCAAGGTCACCGGCAGCCGGAGCCAGCGGCTGCCCGGCACCGCCTCCTTTGTGTTTGAGGGGGTGGAGGGGGAGGCCCTGCTCCTCCATCTGGACGCCAAGGGGATCTGCGCCTCCTCCGGCTCTGCCTGCTCCTCCGCCTCCCTGGATCCCTCCCACGTGCTGCTGGCCATCGGCCTGCCCCACGCCATTGCCCACGGGTCCCTCCGCCTCTCCCTGGGGCCGGACAACACCCAGGAGGACGTGGCGTATATTTTGAAGGAAGTGCCCGCCGTGGTGAACTACCTGCGGGAGATGTCCCCCGTGTGGGATAAAGATGCTCAAAAGCCCACCTGGGTCTTATAATTGGAAAGGAGAATATCACATGCTGTATTCGGAAAAGGTCATGGACCATTTTGAACATCCCCGGAATGTGGGGGAGATTGCGGACGCCGACGGGGTGGGCCAGGTGGGCAACCCCAAGTGCGGGGATATTATGAAGATGTACCTGAAGATCGACGGGGACGTGATCACCGACGTAAAGTTCAAGACCTTCGGCTGCGGCTCCGCCATCGCCACCTCCTCCATGGCCACCGAGATGATCAAGGGCAAGACCATCGGGGAGGCTATGGAGCTGACCAACGCGGCGGTGGCCGAGGCCCTGGACGGGCTGCCCGGCTACAAGATGCACTGCTCCGTGCTGGCGGAGGAGGCCATCAAGGCCGCCCTGGCCGACTACTACAAGCGGCAGGGGAAAGAGGTGCCCGACAACCTGAAGCTGCCCTGCGAGGACGAGGAGCACGGCGGCTGCTGCTCCTGCGGACACTGATTCCAAGCCCTCCGGCGGGCCCGTTGGCCCGCCGGAGGGCTTTTTGGCTTGACAGTTGGACAGGCTTGGCATAGAATATCGTATGCGCGAAATTCCGCCCTTTTGGTCCTATTCGGGCGGTTTCCAGACCATTTTTACAGTTAGAGAGGTATGGTTCCGTGATCGAACTAAAACAGGTATCCAAAACCTTTCCCACGCCTGACGGGGATTTCCAGGCCCTGAAGGAGGTCAGCCTGACCATTCAGGACGGGGATATTTTCGGCATCGTGGGTATGAGCGGCGCGGGCAAGTCCACCCTGGTCCGCTGCATCAATCTGCTGGAGCGGCCCACCTCCGGCCAGGTGCTGATGGACGGGGAGGACCTGATGACCTTTTCCCCCGCCCGGCTGCGGCAGGCCCGCCGGTCCATTGCCATGATTTTTCAGCAGTTCAACCTGCTCATGCAGCGCACCTGCCTGAAAAATATCTGCTTCCCCATGGAGATCGCCGGGGTGCCGGCGGCGGAGGCCAAAAAGCGGGCCCTGGAGTATCTGGACATCGTGGGTCTGCCCGACAAGGCCAACGCCTACCCCGCCCAGCTCTCCGGCGGTCAGAAGCAGCGCATCGCCATCGCCCGGGCCCTGGCCTCCAACCCCAAGGTGCTGCTGTGCGACGAGGCCACCTCCGCCCTGGACCCCACCACCACCCGGTCCATCCTCAAGCTGATCCAGGACATCAACCAGCGCATGGGCATTACCGCCATCATCATCACCCACGAGATGGCGGTGGTGGAGGCCATCTGTACCCGGGTGGCCATCCTGGAGCACGGCAACATGGTGGAGACCGGCACCGTGGAGGAGGTCTTTTCCAACCCCAAGAGCGAGGCCGGCCGGAAGCTGGTGTTCCCCGAGGGGGCCAACATCGACCAGTTCCCGGTGGCCGACGTGGTGCGGGTGGTGTTCAACGGCGGCTCCTCCTACGAGCCCCTTATCGCCTCCCTGGCCATCGACTGCGGCGTGAAGGTGAACATCCTGGGGGCCGACACCCGCAACGTAAACGGCAAGGCCTTCGGCTCCATGCTGCTGGGCCTGCCTGAGGACAAGAACGACGCCGCCAAGGCCATGAGCTACCTGAAAGCCCAGAAGGACGTTACCGTGGAGGAGGTGCCCGATTACCATGGCTGAACTGCTGCAAAATGAAGAGGTCCTCCGACTGCTGGAGCTGAGCAAGAACGGCCTGCTCTTCGCCATCTGGGAGACCATGTACGTGACGGTGATCGCCACCTTCTTTTCCTATGTCATCGGCCTGCCCCTGGGCGTGATCACCGTGGTGGGTGAGCCGGGGGGCGTGCTGCCCCTGCCCCGGCCGGTGATGGCGGTACTCAACTTCGTCATCAACATTCTGCGCTCGGTGCCCTTCCTGATTTTGATGGTGGTGGTCATCCCCGTGTCCCGGTTCTTCGTAGGCACTTCCATCGGCACCACTGCTACTATCGTACCCCTGATTGTGGCTGCCTTCCCCTTTGTGGCCCGTCTGGTGGAGGCCTCCCTGCGGGAGGTGGACGCCGGCGTGGTGGAGGCCGCCCTGTCCATGGGCTGCTCTCCCTTCCAGGTCATCACCAAGGTGATGATCCCTGAAAGCCGTCCCTCTCTCATCTCCGGTTTTACCACCGCCTTTATCACCATTCTCAGCTACGGCGCTATGGCGGGCGCCATCGGCGGCGGCGGACTGGGCTCCATGGCCCTGATGCTGGGCTACCAGCGGCGGATGAAGATCATCCTGTGGGTGTCCGTGGTGGTGCTGGTGATCCTGGTGCAGATCTTCCAGTCCATCGGCTCCCGGGCCACCATCCGCAGCGACAAGCGCTTGCGGGATAGCGACCGGAAAAAGCTGAAAAACCGGAAGCCGGAGAAGGCTGGCTTCCAATAAGAGACAAATTTGGCCGGGACGTGCAGAAAGAGACTGCACGTCCCGGCTCTTTTGTGCAAAATAGCCGCTTGACGGGATGGGTATGGGTGGCATATACTAAGTGCAACCCAAAGGGAACTGAATAACGCCCCTCAAACGCGAGGAAGAGAAGAGTAACCGTTAAGATACGGCACAGAGAGCCCGGATTGGTGGGAACGGGTACGGAAGGTTTCGGTGAAGATGGTCTCGGAGCGGCGCACCGACTGCGTGAATACGCACAGGCTGCGACGGGTGCGCCCGTAAGCGCGCAGGAGTATGGTTGTACTCCATAAGGCCCCTGTCGTGAGGCATGGGTGAAGCAAGGTGGTACCACGAAGCGAAAGCTCTCGTCCTTGAAATTGATTCAAGGGCGTTTTTTTGTGCTCACATTTGGGGAAATACGCGAAATGAAAAGGAGAAATGTACCATGAAGAAGCTTGCCTCTCTGCTCCTCACCGGCGCCCTGACCTTCGGCCTGCTGGCCGGCTGCGGCTCCACCTCCGGCAATGCCGAGACCCCCGCTGGCGGCAATGAGACCACCCCTGTGGAGTCCAACACCCCTTCTGAGACCGGCGCCAACCTGGAGGGCACCGTCATTAAGGTGGGCGCCACCCCCGCTCCCCACGCCGAGATTCTGGAGGCGGTAAAGGATCTGCTGGCCGAGCAGGGCATCACCCTGGAGATCGTGGAGTTCAATGACTACATCCAGCCCAACCTGGCCGTAGAGAGCGGAGAACTGGATGCCAACTACTTCCAGCACATCACCTACATGAACGAGTTCAACGTCAGCGACTCCACCCACCTGGTGAGCGCCGCTGAGATCCACTATGAGCCCTTCGGCCTGTACGCCGGCAAGACCGCTTCCATTGACGAGCTGGCCGATGGTGCTCAGATCGCCGTGCCCAACGACACCACTAACGAGGCCCGTGCCCTGCTGCTCCTCCAGCAGGAGGGGCTCATCACCCTGAAGGAGGGCGCCGGCATCACCGCCACCAAGGCCGACATCGCCGAGAACCCCAAGAACCTGGACATCGTGGAGCTGGAGGCCAGCCAGATCCCCTCCCGCCTGGCCGATGTGGACCTGGCCGTCATCAACGGCAACTACGCCATTGACGCCGGCCTGAAGGTGGCCGACGCCCTGGCTGTGGAGTCCGCTGACGGAGAGGCCGCCCAGGCCTACGTCAACGTGCTTACCGTGAAGGAGGGCCACGAGAACGACCCCGCCATCCTGGCTCTGGTGGAGGCTCTGCAGAGCGATACCGCCAAGACCTTCATGGAGGAGACCTATCAGGGCGCCGTCGTCCCCATGTTCTGATTCTTTATACTGGCAAGGCCCGCTTTCCGGCGGGCCTTGCTTTTTTTATAAAATGCTCCGGCGGCGCAAGCAAAGTGCCTTGCTTCGCCGTCTAATGGGTGAAAAGGAAAGGAGGGAGGGACCTTGACCGAGCTGGAATACCTGGAGCGGGCGGAGGAGGCCCGGGGAAAGCTCTACCGGGCGGCCCTGCTCACCCTGGGCAGCGAGACGGCGGCGGTGGACGCGGTGGACGAGGCGGTGTACAAGGGGTATCTGAGCTACCGCAAGCTGCGGGAGCCCAAATATCTGGAGACCTGGCTGGTGCGCATCCTGCTCAACCTGTGCCGGGACGAGCTGCGCCGGCGGAAGCGGGAGCTGGCGGTGGAGGAGCTGCCCGAGACCGCCGGGGAGGCATTTGATGCCCTCCCCCTGAAGGAGGCCATCCGCCGCCTGCCCGCCCAGCTGCGGGATGTGATCATCCTGCGGTACTTCAACGGCCTGACCCTGGAGGAGACCGCCGCCGCCCTGGAGGGCGCCGCCCTGCGGGCCAGGGCCCGGGCCAAGCGCCGCCGGGCGGGGAAGCGGTGGGGGATCTCTCTGGGGAGCGCGGCGGGGGTGTGCGCCGCCTTCGTTCTGGCGGTGAATACCCTGCCCACCTTCGCCCTGGCCTGCGGCAAGGTTCCCGTGCTGCGGGAACTGGCGGCGGCGGTGGCTTTCTCCCCCAGCCTGTCCGCCGCGGTGGAGCACGACTACGTGCAGTATATCGGCCAGAGCCAGAGCGTTGACGGGCTTACCCTCACGTTGGAATATGTCATCGCGGATGCCCAGCAGATGGTGGTGTTCTACCGCACCGACGGCGGCGCATACCCCTATTACAGCGTTTCCTGCGACCTGAAGGACGAAACGGGAGGCCCCCTGCAGGGCTACGCGGTGACCAGCGGCGACAGCCGGGAGGAGCTGAAGCAGTTTGAGGTCCACTTCAGTGCGCTGGAGGAGATCCCCCAAAAGCTGACCCTGGAGGTGGAGCTGTGGGGCCGCGACCATGAGGGGAATGGAGAGCGGCTGGGCCATATCTACACCTTTCCCATCACCCTGGATCCGGCCAAGACCGCCCCGGCGGTGGAGATCCCGGTGGGCCGGTGGGTGGAGGCGGACGGCCAGCGGCTGCTGGTGGACCGGCTGGAGCTCACCCCCACCAAGACCGCCCTCTATCTGGCGGACGACCCGGACAACACCGCCTGGCTGGAGGATCTGGACTTCCACTTCACCGGCGAAAACGGAGCGGTCTACGACGCCATGGACAGCACCATTTCCGCCTCCGGAGGGTACACCTACTATTTCCAGAGCCTGTACTTCGTGGAGGACCGTTCGGACCTGACCCTGCACCTGGACGGGGCGGTATGGCTGGACAAGGAGGCCGGACCGGTGGCAGTGGAGCTGGCCGCGAACACCTGGACCGGCCAGCTGCCGGAGGAGGTGACCGGCCTGACCGTGGAGCGGGTGAGCACGCATGGCACAGGGGAGGAATGGGCGGTGAAGGTGCGCAGTACCACCAGCCGCTCCCCCTTCGAGCTGGAGTTCCGGGACCCGGAGGGAGGCGCCCACACCACCGGCGGCTACAGCATGCGAAACGACCGGGAGGCCCCGGGCAATTACGAATTTGAGTATATTCTGGAGGGATACCCCTGGGACAGCGCCCAGTTTACCCTTAGCTTTACCCACACCGGCTCTCTGGACCTGGTCATCCCCCTGGGGGATTCATAAATTCCTATTGATTTTGTGGGGATTGTGTGCTATCCTTGACAAAAACACCAGGAGGTCTGTTCCATGAAGATTGCGGATTCCATTGCCCAGCTGATCGGCAACACCCCGCTGCTCCGGCTGGCCGATAACGGCAGCGGGGCGGTGCTGGCCAAGCTGGAGAGCTTCAACCCCCTGTCCTCGGCCAAGGACCGGGCGGGGCTGTATATGATCCTGGACGCGGAGGAGAAGGGGCTGCTGAAGCCGGGGGCCACCATTGTGGAGCCCACCAGCGGCAACACCGGCGTGGCCCTGGCCTACATCGGCCGCCAGCGGGGGTACAGGGTGGTGCTCACCATGCCCGAGACCATGAGCCAGGAGCGGCGGAGCCTGCTGGCCGCCCTGGGGGCGGAGCTGGTGCTCACCGAGGGGGCCAAGGGCATGAGCGGCGCCATTGCCAAGGCGAAGGAGCTGCTGGACACCGTGCCCGGCGCCTGGATGCCTGACCAGTTCAACAACCCGGCCAACGCCCGCGCCCACTACGAGACCACTGGTTCGGAGATCTGGCGGGATACCGACGGCAAGGTGGACGTACTGGTGGCCGGGGTGGGTTCCGGCGGCACCATTACCGGGGCGGGCCGCTACCTGAAGGAGCAGAACCCCGCCATTACCGTGGTGGCGGTGGAGCCCGCCGAGTCTCCCGTTCTCTCCGGCGGCCAGCCCGGGCCCCACAAGATCCAGGGCATCGGCGCGGGGTTTGTCCCCGGCACTCTGGACCTGAGCGTGGTGGACAAGATTGTGCCTGTGCCCGGCCAGGCGGCCATGGACGCCGCCCGGGAGCTGGCAAGGGGCAAGGGAGTGCTGGCGGGCATCTCCTCCGGCGCGGCTTGGTGGGCGGCTCTGAAGCTGACCAAGGATCCCGCCTTCCAGGGCAAGACCATCGTGGCCGTCCTCCCTGACACCGGAGAGCGCTACCTGTCCACCGGCATTTACGATTAAAGCAAAGGGACGCTGCAAAACCTTGCAGCGTCCCTTTTGTCTATGCTGTTGGAAACCGGAACATCAGCCGGCGCTCTCCTGGTCGTCCGGGCACTTTTCATGATAGCGGGCCACCAGGTCGGCCAGGGTCAGGTGGTCCACCACGCTGGACACCGCAGCCTGGATATCCCGCCATACATCCACCGTAACGCACTTGGCCGCCCGGCTACAGCGGCACACGTCGTCGCTGTCGGCGCAGCTCACCGGGGCCAGGTTGCCCTCCAGCGTGCGCAGGATCTCCCCCACGGTGTACTCCTCCGGCGGCCGGGTCAGCAGATAGCCGCCCCCCGCGCCCCGCACCGAGCGCACCAGGCCCGCCCGGGAGAGCTGGGTCACGATCTGCTCTAAATATTTATCGGAAATCTCCTGCCGCTGGGCCACATCCCGCAAAGGAACCGCCGTCCCGTTGCTGTTCAGCGCCACATCCAGCATGAGCCGCAGGGCATAGCGCCCCTTTGTGGAAATTTTCATGTGCATCCCTACCTTGCTTTAGTCGGTTATATAATACCACATTGGTGGTAGGATTTCAAGAGAAAATTCCTCTTGACTTTCGCGCCTAAAAGTGCTAAAGTCCTTACAAGGAAAGGAGGGTGTGCCCGGATGAAGTACATGACCGGTTCTGTGTACGGCTATTACCGCTGGTATGTGACCAGCGGCGATTTTGCCTGCCCATGACCGGCCTGCGACGGGGACATACCTCCCAGCGAGGAGCAGAGAGACCCGCGGCCGCCCTGGGGCGGCCGCGGGTCTTTGTTTTTTCCGGAAAGGGGTTATAACAATGGTAGTGATCATGAAACCGGGCTTTACCCCGGAGCAGCTGCAGCAGGCCATCCGCACCATGGAGGCGGGGGGCGTGAAGGTCATGGTGTCCAAGGGCTCCGAGACCACCATTTTGGGGGCCGAGGGCAACGCCGCCGGCATCAATCAGGAGGAGCTCTCCCTGCTGCCCGGTGTGGACCGGGTGATGCGGGTTACCGAGCCCTACAAGAAGGCCAACCGGAAGTACCACCCGGACGACAGCCTGGTGGACCTGGGAGGGGGCGCCCTGGTGGGGGGCAAGAGGCTGGCGGTGATCGCCGGGCCCTGCTCGGTGGAGAGCGAGGCGCAGATTGTGGGGGTGGCAAAGGCCGTCCAGGCCGCCGGGGCCGCCGCCCTCCGGGGGGGCGCCTTCAAGCCCCGCACCTCCCCCTACGCCTTCCAGGGCATGGGCAACGACGGCATCCGCCTGCTCCAGGAGGCCAGGGCGGTCACTGGCCTGCCCATCGTCACCGAGATCATGTCCACCGACAACGTGGAGATGTTTGAGATGTGCGTGGACGTCATCCAGGTGGGGGCCCGGAACATGCAGAACTTCGACCTCTTAAAGCAGCTGGGCAAGACCACCAAGCCCATCCTGCTCAAGCGGGGGCTCTCCTCCACCATTGAGGAGTGGCTCATGTCCGCGGAGTACATCATGGCCGGGGGCAACGAGCGGGTGATCCTGTGCGAGCGGGGCATCCGCACCTTTGAGACCTTTACCCGCAACACCCTGGACCTGTCGGCGGTGCTGGCGGTGAAGCAGCTGTCCCACCTGCCGGTGGTGGTGGACCCCTCCCACGCCTGCGGCAAGGCCTGGATGGTGGAGAAAATGAGCCTGGCCGCCGTGGCCGCCGGGGCTGACGGCCTCATCATCGAGGTCCACAACGACCCGCCCCATGCCCTGTGCGACGGGGCCCAGTCCATCACCCCCGACCAGTTTGCCGCCCTGATGGAGCAGCTGCGGGCCCTGGCCCCCTGCGTGGGAAGGGAGCTGTAAGGGATGAAAAAGACGCTTGCCATCATCGGCCTGGGCCTGATCGGCGGGTCGCTGGCCATCGCCCTGAAGGGGTTTGAGGACTACGAGATCGTGGGAGTGGACGTGTCCCAGCCCACCCTGCGCTACGCCGCCGAGCACGGCGTGGGGGACCGGGTCACCGAGCGGGCGGAGGAGGTGCTCCCCCAGGCCGACGTGGTGGCCCTGGCCCTCCACCCCCAGGGGATTCTGGACTTCCTGGCGGCGCACCGGGACCGCTTCAAGCCCGGAGCCCTGGTGTGGGACGTGTGCGGCGTCAAGACCGCCATTCTGGAGGGGGCCCAGGGGCTGCCCGACACGGTGGACTTCATCGGCTGCCACCCCATGGCGGGCACCGAATTCTCCGGCGTGGAGCACGCCTTTGGGGAGATGTTTCAGAATTCCCATTTCCTCATGGTGCCCCGGACGGGCAGCAAGCCGGAGCACATGGCCCTGCTGGAGCGGCTGGCGGCCTACATCGGCTGCAAGGACGTGTGCCGCACCACGCCGGAGGCCCACGACGCCCTCATCGCCTACACTAGCCAGGTCATGCACATCATTGCCGTGGCGGTATGCGACGACCCGGATCTGTTCTCCTGCCGGGGGTTTGAGGGCTCCTCCTTCCGGGGCTGCACCCGGGTGGCTGCCCTGGACGTGGGGCTGTGGACCCAGCTGTTCTCCCTGAACCGGCCCGCCCTGCTGACGGTGCTGGACCGGCTGCTGGACAACCTCCAGTCCTACCGGGATGCCCTGGCCTCCGGCGACCGGCAGGCCCTGGCGGACAAGCTGGCCCGCTCCGCCGCCCGGAAGCGGCAAATGGAGCTCCCCGGCCCCGACCTGCTGGGGTGAGAGAGGACCTGTTTGGCTATGCGGAGTCCCGCAGACACCCCTCTTTTTGGTGCCAAAAAGAGCGATGCGGAAACAGCAAAGTTGTGTCATAATGATGCCATCAGCACAAGGGAGAACCCCTGTGTCAGAAAATGAGGAGGCGTCAGGGTATGAAAAAACAACTGCTGCGGCTGCTGCTGTGCGCCGGTCTGCTGGCCGGCCTGTTCACCGTCACCGCCCTGGCGGCGGATTGGACCTATGATCCGACCGCTCAAACATTGACCTATACCCTGTCCAGCGACACCGTTGTGCTCAAGAACGTGGCGGACGACGGTTCTGGTAAGCTGACCATTGGGAGTTACCAGAAGTTTACCGGCGCCGCACTGGATCTGACGGGCCAGATCACGGACAGCGACGGCAACACATACGCCATCACCGCCCTTGGAGGTTCTGCATTTCACGGATGCGGGAATCTCACCACAATGGATCTGAGCGGCTGTACCAATCTCAGCAGCATTGGGCAGTGCACATTCACCAGTTGCGACGATCTCACATCAATGACCCTGCCCAACAGTCTCACCGGCATTGGGGATGAAGCGTTCTACGGCTGCTCCAATCTTGACGAGCTGGTGCTGCTCTCTAAAAATCCTCCAACTCTGGGCGAAGATGCCCTGCTAGCCGTCAGCCAGGACTTCCGCATCATTGTGCCGGAAGAGAATGCGGAGGCTTATAAAACGGCGGAAGGGTGGAAGGATGTTGCCGGCTCCGTCCATGGACTGACCTATCAGCTGGAGGTGACCCCGCCCAATGGCTCCCTGGAGATATTCCGGGGGGGGGACCTCCACGGGGTCAAATCCCACGTCGGTGACCTTCACTGTGACCAACAAGAGCGCCGTTCCTCTTTCCGGCCTTAAGGTCTCCTTGGACAACGCCGAGAATTTCACATTGGATATTGCGCTGATGGATGCCTCTCTGGCGCCAGGCGAATCCACCACATTTACTGTCTCTCCGAAGGCGGAGCTGGCGCAGGGGAGCTATCAGACCAATATTACAGTGACCAGCGACATTCCCGATGTTGTGGCACAATATATTCCTGACCAGGTGGCGCCGGCTGAAGCCACCATGATCTGCACCGTAAAGACAGTTGGGCTCACCGCCGCCCCCGCCAGCCTGGACTTTGGCAGCGCCTACACCGGCTATACCCAGCCCGAGGCCAAGACCGTCACCGTCACCAACACGGGCGAGCAGGCGGTTACCCTGACCCAGCCCGCCTCCCAGTATTACGATGTGATCACCGCCGGCAGACTGGAGCTTCCTGTGGGCGGCAAAGCCACCTTCACCGTCCAGCCCAAGACCGGGCTTACCGCGGGGGAATATAGCGAAACCCTTACCGTTTCCGGCACCTATGGCGTGAGCGCCGACGTGGCGCTGCGCTTTGTGGTGGAGCAGCAGAGCGGCGGCGGCAGTTCCGGCGGCTCCAGCTCCGGCGGCGGTGGCGGCGGCTCCGGCAGCGCCATGTATGCTGTGTCCCTTGCCGCTCCGGAGCACGGCACAGTGACGCTATCCCCCTAGAGCGCCGTCAAGGGCAGCACCGTGACGGTGACCGCCACCCCCGACGAGGGCTATCAGCTGGACACCCTGACCGTTACCGACAGCCAGGGCAACCGGCTGAAGCTCACCGACCAGGGCGGCGGCAAATTTACCTTTATCATGCCCGGCTCCCAGGTGAAGGTGGAGGCCTCCTTCGTCCTGATCCCCCAGGAGCCGGACCAGCCGGAGCCCCTGCCCTTTGCCGACGTGGACGAAACCGCCTGGTACTACGACGGGGTGGCCTATGTGTATGAAAAGGGTCTGATGACCGGCACCGGCGA
>ERZ1643246.2547-NODE-2547-length-17058-cov-23.847674_pt1 | contig 17058 bp, 17 predicted proteins | sample MGYA00579265_ERZ1643246 | MGnify/ENA primary metagenome ERZ1643246 (study PRJEB29033, sample SAMEA4952261) | chicken gut metagenome | biome: Broiler Chicken; feature: Gastrointestinal Tract; material: Caecum | place: Ireland | collected 2018 | study: Broiler...
TCATCATCCGGATACCGGAAGATCACAATATCAAAACGCTGGGGATCTCCAAACACATAAGCCAGACGGTTCCCAAAGATCCGGTCCCCGGTCATAATGGTGTCTTCCATAGACGGTGAAGGGATCTTGGCGTTGATGATCAGAAAATTATTCACTACCAGAACAAATATCAGCACAAAGATGATCATTTTTACATATTCCCACAGTTCTTTTCCGATAGATTTCTTCATGATTTTGTATCTCCCTTATTTTCTCTGTATAACTTATCTGAAAACCCTTCCCCTCTGAGGACTTTCTGAAATAATTTTGGAGGACTGGCAGTCACAGTCCTGCCGGAAAGGCCTTCCAGGGTTCCCTCCTCTTTTGGAAAACAAAGTTTCCAGGCATGGAGGAGCTGACTTTGTACGCCGTATTTTTCTTCATATCGGGCATTTACCTTTTTCTCCCCATATTTCCGGTCTCCTATGACCGGATGGCCTATAGACGCCAGGTGGCTTCTGATCTGATGGGAACGGCCGGTTAATAGTTCTACCATCAACAGAGTATCTCCTCTTTTGGATATTTCCAGAGGTTTATATCTGGTCTCTATGGGAAGGCTTCCCGGCACTTCTCTTTCCCATATCCGGACCTGGTTTTTTCTCTCATCCTTTTTCAGGAATCCTCTGATATAAGCCGGCTTTTCAATCCTGCCTCTGACCAGGGTCAGATAGTATTTCTCCATAGATCGTTCCCGGAAACAGGCGGACAGAGCCTGGAGACCCTTTACTGTCTTTCCCGCCGCTACCAGTCCGCTGGTATTCCGGTCCAGCCGGTTGCAGATCCCCGGGCGGAAAGTATCTCCCCTTTCTTCTCCTTCTTTTTCCTGAAGGTAGCCTGCAATATATTCTACCAGAGAAACATCTTCCCTGGAAGCCTTCTGGGAAAGCATTCCCGCCGGCTTATTCACAAAAAGCACCTGATCGTCCTCGTAAGGGATATCCAGGATTCCATGAACTCCTTGTGCTTTTCGGGAGCCACGGAATTTTTCTATAGTTTCATCAGCCAGAAACAGCTTGATCTCGTCATTATCCTTCAAGATCTCATTTCCCTGGGCTTTTTTCCCATTGAGGGTAATATTTTTTTTCCGCATCATCTTGTAGAGAAAACTTTTGGGAGCTTCCCGTAAGTATTTCCCCAGATACTTGTCCAGGCGCTGTCCGCTGTCCCCTGGTTTCACTGTAATCAGTTCCATAAATCCTCCTAGAGAGAAATAGCGTAAAGCACAGACATGATCTTCTCATTTCTGGTCATATCAGGAGCCGCCGGATCCGGACGGTATTTGATATCCTTCTCCAGAGCCTCTCTGTGCTCCCACATAGATTCCAGACGGGCTGTATAGTCCGGCAGCCTCCGGAAGATCTTCACCGTCACATAGAAGCCGTTCTGGCGGAGTATATCCTGGATATGTTTTTCTACAAATGCTGTGTCTGTCTTCTCTCTGCTTGTATATCCTACCACATTGTTGCCGCAGACTGCCAGAGAATCTACAAAAGACTGTTTCTCATAGGCAGAGATCACCAGCTCATAGCCGCAGGTAAGACCGTGCCGGTGTTTTTCAATCTCCTGATAGTCCTTCTCAGACATAGGCTTCTGCAGGAACATCATAATCATGTCCACCGCAAACTTACAGGCCGGAAGGCAGGCCACTACAGCAACCACCGTAAAGACCGTATTCCTGGTCCGGTTGATATACAGTCCTGTAAAAAACACCAGAAGAGGGGCGATAAAAGCCAGGACTGTATAGAGGACTCTCTTTTTCTGCTGTGTCTTAATATATCCGAAATCCCCTTTCCGGATTTTTTTCTTTGTTGTCTTACTCATGAATCTGACTTTCCCTCCATAAATTTCAGTATCAGGCTGTGAGGAAGGATCTTGCATCCTGCCTCCAGGAGTTTTATAGAAATCCCCGGAACAGACAGTTCCTTTCCCTTTGCCCCATCCCTTAAAGCTTTTCTCACCACCCCTTTGGGGCTGGCGATAAAAGGCTTCTTATAACCGGGCATCCGGTCTTTTCCTCCCATTTTCTCCAGAAAAGGAGTATCTACCGGACCGGGGCAGACTGCTGTCACCTGGATCTTCTGATCCCTAAGCTCCCGGTTCAGGGCCCTGGAAAAACTGACCACATAGGCCTTTGATGCTGCGTATACTGCAAATCCCGGCTGAGGGACAAAGGCTGCGGCGCTGGCCAGCATAAAGATCCTTCCTCTCTCCCGGCAGTAAGGCAGACAGAGGCTGGTGATCGCCGTAAGAGCGGTACAGTTCAGCTCCGTAGTAGAAACAGCCTCAAAAAGAGAGGTACAGGCAAATTTTTTCTGTACTCCCATGCCCGCGGCGTTTACCAGAAACAGGATCTCCGGCTTTTCTTCCGCCAACAGCTCTTTCAGCTTTTCCCGGTCCTTTTCCCTGGAAATATCCAGAGACAGAGGCCGAATAGAAACCTCCCCTACCTCTTCTTTTAACTTTTCCAGTTCTTCTGCCCTTCTGGCAATAGCCCAGATTTCTTCCAGCCAGGGATACTTTCCGGCAATCTGCCGGACAAACTCCCTTCCCATACCGGAAGAAGCCCCTGTGACAACCGCCGTTTTCTTCATATCCTATCACAACCTTACTTTTTTGTTTTTTTTCGGTGTACATTCCGGATGGTTTTTTTCTTTCCCGGCTTTCCGGTCTTTTCTCTTCCTGAAAGGCCCTGCTCTCTCTTTCCCGGGATCTTTCCGCCCTTTTTCCCGGTTTTTTCTCCTTTTCGAGGTCGGAGCAGACATTTCCCGTCGAAACCGATAAGATCGGTCCTTCCGGCTTTTTCCAGGGCCTCCCAGACCAGCTCATAATTCTCCGGTTTCCGGTACTGGAGAAGGGCTCTCTGCATAGCCTTTTCCCTGGGATCCTTCGGCACATAGACCTTCTGTCCCGTCCGGGGATCGATACCGGTATAGTACATACAGGTAGACATGGTAGAAGGCGTAGGATAAAAGTCCTGGACCTGTTCCGGCATAAAGCCCATATCCCTTACATACTCTGCCAGCTTTACCGCTTCTTTCATGGTGCATCCCGGATGGGAAGACATCAGATACGGCACTGCATACTGCTTCATACCGTATTTTTCATTGATCTTATAAAATCTCTGTATAAATTTTTCATAGACCTGATGTTCCGGTTTCCCCATATAATACAGGACCTGATCGGAAACATGTTCCGGCGCTACCCTGAGCTGTCCGCTGACATGATAGCGGATCAGTTCCTCTAAAAATTCCGGAGAAGGATCTTCATTTACATAGTCAAACCGTATTCCGGAACGGATAAACACCTTCTTTACCCCGGGCAGCTTTCGCAGCTTACGGAGCAGTTCCAGATAATCCTTATGATCTGCCTCCAGATTTTTGCAGGGCTTTGGAAACAGGCACTGCCGATTGGTACAGATTCCCTTTGTCATCTGCTTTTTACAGGAAGGATGGCGGAAATCTGCCGTAGGCCCTCCCACATCATGGATATACCCTTTAAAATCCGGTTCCTTTATAAAACTTTTTGCTTCCTCAAGTATGGACCCCTGACTTCTGGTCTGGACAATCCTTCCCTGGTGAAAAGCCAGGGCGCAGAAATTGCATCCTCCGAAGCAGCCCCGGTTGCTGGTAAGGCTGAAACGGATCTCCTCAATAGCCGGGATCTTTCCCTCCTTCTCATACATAGGATGATAAGTTCCCGCATAAGGCAGCCCATAAACCTCATCCATTTCTTTCTGACTTAAAGGCATAGATGGAGGATTCTGTACAATATAGCCTTTTCCTCCATAACTTTCTATTAATATCTTTCCCGTAAAAGGATCTGTATTTTCATACTGTATCCGGAAACTCTCGGCATAAGCCTTTTTCTCCCCAGACACCTCTTCATAGGATGGCAGCCGGATCCCTTTTTTGGGAGGTTCTTTTGTCCGGTATACAGTTCCCGGGATATTGGTGATATGTTCCACGGGGATCCCCATATCCAGAGCCTGGGCGATCTTCAGGATACTCCTCTCTCCCATACCGTAGGAGATCAGATCTGCTCCCGAATCCAGCAGGACGGAATGTTTCATGGTATCCGCCCAGTAATCGTAATGGGCCAGCCTCCGCAGAGAAGCCTCGATCCCGCCCAGGATAATGGGGGTATCTTTATAGGTCTGCCGGATCAGATTACTGTAAACTGTCACAGCCCTGTCCGGTCTGAGACCCATTTTTCCTCCCGGAGAATAGGCGTCGGTTTTCCGGTGCTTTCTGGCCACTGTATAGTGGTTGACCATGGAATCCATATTTCCGGCAGACACCAGAAAAGCAAGCCTAGGTTCTCCGAAAAGGGCAATGCTCTCTTTTTTCTTCCAGTCCGGCTGGGAAATGATCCCTACAGAATATCCTCTGCTTTCTAATAATCTTGTAATGATAGCCGTTCCAAAGGACGGATGATCCACATAGGCATCTCCGGAAATATATACAAAATCCGGCTGAAAGATCCCTCTTTCTTCCATTTCTTCCTTTGTCACCGGCAAAAAATTTCTACTCATAGACACTCCCTGAGAACTTCATAATAATCCTTGATGTACCAGTCTGCCAGTTTCCTTTTTTCTTTCTCCTGTTTTTTACTGAAGGCGTCCTCTACGGCGCAGACCTTCATGCCTGCCCTTTTCCCTGCCAGGATCCCCATAGGCACATCCTCAAACACCAGGCAGTCCTCCGGAGAAACCCTCAGGCCTCTGGCCGTCTCCAGATAAACATCCGGGGCCGGTTTCCCTGCAGGTACCTGGCAGCAGGTAGTGATACATCCGAAATACGCTTCTATATGATGGGCCTTCAGTACCTTTTGGATCAGTTCCCGGCTGTTGCTGGAACTGATCCCGATCTGAAGGTTTCTTTGTTTCAATTTCTCTAAAAATTCACCGGCCCCCGGTTTTAAAGGGACCTGATTGCAGTATTTATCCTCTGCCATCCGGATCCAGGTTTCTTTGATCTCCTCAATAGGATCCGCAAGATGAAACCGTTCCTTAAAAAAGCTGGCAGTCTCTGTAAATCCCATGCCTTCCAGCTGATCCTGAAAAGCCTGGATATCTTCCGGGATCGCCACCCCTTTTTGGGAAAGGAACTGGAAATCTATTTCTTTCCACATCCACATAGAATCCACCAGCGTCCCGTCCAGATCAAATATCACTGCTTTTTTATTTTCCAGCATGTTCTTTTAACCTCTTAATTTCTTCCTCAGTCAATGTTCTGTATTCTCCCGGTGCCAGATTTTCATCCAGGTCCAGAGGACCCATAGAAAGCCGCTTTAAATACAGGACCTCATTGTCTACAGCCTGAAACATTCTCTTTATCTGATGAAACTTTCCCTCCCGGATAGTAAGACAAAGACTTATCCTCTCCGGAGATAACCGGGAGATCTTTGCCGGCAGGGTCTGCTTTTCTTCCCCTATATCTACTCCGTTCTCCAGCCTTTTTACATCTTCCGGAGACACCGGATTTTTTATTTTTACAAAATAGGTCTTGTCCACATGTTTTCTGGGAGACAGGAGTTCATGGGCCAAAGCTCCGTCATTGGTGATCAGAAGGAGACCTTCTGTGTCTTTATCCAGCCTTCCCACAGGGAAAAGATCTTTTCTCTTTTTCTCCGTGATCAGATCTACCACTGTTTTGTCCCTTTTATCCTCTGTGGCGGACACCACCCCCGCCGGTTTATTCAGCATATAATACTCCAGTCTGGCATAGGAAACCTGCCGTCCCTTCACAGACACCAGATCTTTTCCGGTGTCGATCTTACACTCGGGATTTTTCACGGTCGTACCGTTTACCTGAACAGACCCTTTTTTTATCTCTTTCTTTACTTCGCTTCTGGTCCCCAGACTCATATCTGCCAGAAATTTGTCCAGTCTGATCATTCCCATTACATCAGCCTCCAGCCCGGATAATATTTATTTTTCAGGATCCCTCCGTTTAATTTGCCCCATCCTAAGACAAAACCGTCCACACATACCAGCTGCCAGCCTTTCTTCCGGGCAGCAGGAAGATCAGAGGTATCAATAGTCTCTCCCTTTAAATACTTTAAAGTCCGGATATCTTTTGAGGAAAGATCTATGCAGGAGTCAAAGGTCTCCGGAGAAAGAGCCATGGCAAAAGCCTGGCTGGGCTCAAACCGGTTCTTTTTCACATCTCCCAGATAAAGTCCTGTACGGAGATATCGCAGTCTTGGCATCTTTCCTCCCTCTGGCAGAAAAAAGACTCTCTCTCCTTCCATCTTAAAGGTTCCCGCCGAAAAATCCACAGTCGCCATTTTCAGAAAATCCTGAACCGGAAGGGGCAGAGAAACACTCTTTTCCTTTACCGTTTTTTCTTCTGCCGGTTTTCCCTTTTTTCTCAGAAGAGCGGCAAAATGTCCTTCTCCTGAAATCTTATGAGGAAAAAGACGGATACACTTTTCAAGTTGTCTATTGATCTCCTCTGTCTCGTCCTCTAAGGAAAATCCCTTGGAAAAATCTTTATAGGGCTCAGGCTCTATAGTCTCCATGTCCGGCCGTTCCTTTAAAAGAAAGGCGATCACCTCTTCGTTTTCTTTTTTAGAAAAAGTACAGGTGGAGTAAAGAAGCATTCCTCCCGGACGGAGCATATCCGCTCCCTGGAGGATCAGGTTTTTCTGGATACCGGCATAATAAGCCGGAGGCTTTTCTTCCCAGTAACGGGCCATCTGAGGCTCTTTGTGGAACATGCCTTCCCCGGAACAGGGAGCATCGATCAGTATCTTATGGAAATATTCCGGAAAACACCCTCTCAGCTTCTCCGGATCCTCACTGGTCACATAGTAATTGGGCAGACCTGTCAGTTCCAGATTTTTCAGAAGGGCTTTTGCCCGGCTGTTGCTGATATCATTGGCTACCAGGAATCCCTTTCCCGCCAGCCGGCAGCCCAGCTCTGTAGCCTTTCCTCCAGGCGCCGCGCACAGATCCAGGACCCTCTCTCCCGGCTTTACAGGGAGGCGGCTAGCCGGGGTCATAGCGCTGGGCTCCTGTATATAATAAAGGCCGGCATAATAATAGGGGTGCCGGGAAGGGCCAAAGCCCTTCTCCTCCCCCTCTTCCTTTTCCGTATAATATCCATTTTGGATCCAGGGAACAGGCTCACATCCGAAGGGATCCAAAGCCTCCCATTTTTCCTGTGTCAGTTTCTGTAAATTTATCCGCAGCCCCTGACGCACCGGACGTTCATAGGTAGCCAGATAAGCCGGATACTCCTCTCCCAGAAGCTCTTTCATTTCCTCTATAAATGCTTTCGGTAATTCTATCATCTCTGCCAGTTTCCCTCAATCCCTTTAAAATTCAGCGCCTGGGCCTGATATCCCTCGGCGATGATATCCAGTTCCCGGTGGAACCGCTCAAGCTGCTTAAGATCTTTTCTCTTATAGATCCGGTAAAACTCATCCTGGATCTTTGCCACTTCCCGTTTATTGGAGTAGTGGTACAGATTTTCAATATTATTCAGGATATCTGCCACCAGATTAGACTGATGGAGCATAGAATTCTGCGCGTCCATAACCTCGCTTCGTACAGAAGACATTTCCGTATCCAGCTGGATAATGGAATTGGCTGCGTTTGTCAGCCGTTCTGCCAGATGGGGCGGCATATTTCCCTTATACTTATACTGAAGGGAATGTTCAATAGTTGCCCAGAAATTCATAGCCAGAGTCCGGATCTGGATTTCTGCCCGGATCTCCTTTTTTCCTTCCAGAGTCTCGGTGGAATAGCCGATGATCATATGATAGCTCCGGTACCCGCTTTCTTTCATATGGGTTACGTAGTCCTTGATCTCCAGAACACGCATATCGCTGCGGTTTCTTATAAGATCCGCCACCTTTTCAATATCTTCGTAAAACTGGCAGATGATCCTTACTCCTGCGATGTCTTCTACCTTTTCTTCCAGTTCCTCCCAGGATATGTTTTTTCTCTGCATTTTTTCCAAAATGCTGTTAATGGATTTTACCCTTCCCGTTACCTCTTCAATAGGGGAATACAGGTCTTTTTCCTGGTGCTCCTTTTTCAGATGATTAAACTTCATGACCAGTTCTTTCACCGCAAGTTCATAGGGGATCAGCAATTCACGCCATAAACGTATTTCCATAACACATTACTCCTTAACTATATCACAAAAGTATAGCATATTTTTCCCGTTTTTAATAGGAAAAAATTTTCTGCTTTTCCTGTAAGAACTGCAGCACCGGATATGGATTAAGGGCATACTCCGGATCTTCTTCCCTTTCCACATAGATTCCCAGATGAAGATGAGGCGGAAATTTCCCCGTAGTCCCCTCCGGTCCGTAGCCGCTGTCTCCTAAAAATCCCAGGAGTTCCCCGGCTTTAACCGGATCTCCCTCCTGAAAATCCCGGCCGTAAGAGGAAAGATGGGCATAGTAAAAATATCCTCCTCCGGGACTTCTCACACCGATCCTCCAGCCGCCCAGAGGCAGCCATCCGATCTGTTCCACCCATCCGTCTGTCATGCTGACCACAGGATAGTAATCCGTCAGTTCCCGGCTTCCAAAGATATCGCAGCCTTCATGGAGCCGTTCTCCGCCATAGCTTCTTTTGTCATGCCACCCGTCTTCAAAAGAAAACTTTTCTTCCCCTTCATAAGGAAAAGCCAGAGGAAAAAATTCCAGATCCTTCCAGAATCCTATGTAGAGAAGGGCATCTTCCCTGCTGATACCTGCCGCCTGAAAACTCTCTTCCGGAATTCCTGCCTCTCTCAGAACATCCAGAGAGGTTTTCGATCCCAATCCTGCCAGAAGACGGGCATCAACAAGCAAAAGCAGGCACAAAAGGAGCAGCCATTTCCGCACAAAAACACCTCCGTCCGCCAAGCTGATACCTGGTGAATGCAAGTTCTTACCAGTGTATCATTTTATGCGCGGACAGAGGTATTTATGACATTATTCTTTCATATTTTTCAAAACTTCGATGAGATATTCCCACACTTTCTGTACAGAGGAAATGGACAGCTGCTCTTCCGTAGTATGGATATCCTTCATATCCGGTCCCAGAGATACACAGTCCAGTCCCGGGATCTTCTCATAGAAAAGACCGCATTCCAATCCGGCATGGATCACCCGCACCTCAGGTTTTGTATGGAAAAGTTTCTCATAAATATCCACCATATAAGGACGGAGTCTGGAGTCCTGCTTGTACTCCCAGGAAGGATAGTCTCCATCTGCCTTGTATTCTCCACCTAAAAATTCTGTCAGATAGGCAATCTTATCTGCCAGAGCCTTCTTCTCAGTTGCCACAGAACTGCGCACACTGGCAAATCCCTGAAAATCTTCCGGAGTCAGTTTGGTGATACCCAGGTTGCAGGAAGTTTCTACCAGTCCCTCCATATAACCGCACATTTTCTGTATTCCATTCGGATAATGAAGAAGGAAGAAAAGCACCTTTTCCAGGCTTACCGGATGGAGTGCCGGCTCTTTTCCTTCTCCTCTGGCTTCTACAGTTACTGTGATTCCCTCATCGCTTCCGGCATATTCCTTCCTCAGGTTCCCGGTAAAAGTTCCGGCAAATTTCTGAAGTTCTGCTCCGGTATCCTTATCAGTCAGGATCAAAGCCCGGGCAGTTCTTGGAATGGCGTTGTCTTTTTGTCCTCCTTCCAGTTCCGCCAATACATACTGTCCCTTTTCTCTGGCCTCAAAAAGAAAACGTCCTAAAAGCAAAGTCGCGTTTGCTCTGTTTTTATCGATCTCAGATCCGGAATGGCCGCCTAAAAGACCGGTCACAGTAATCTCATATTTCGTTCCTTCCGCTTCCTGATATTTCACAGGTATCCGTGACTTTGTCCTAAGTCCCCCTGCGCATCCAACCCAAAGGTACCCCTCTTCTTCTGAGTCAAGGTTGATCAGATATCTTCCCTTTAAAGGAGTTGTATCCAGCGCAACGGCTCCCAAAAGACCGATCTCCTCATCTACTGTGATCAGAACTTCCAAAGCCGGATGGCAGAGACTGTCATCTTCCAGGATTGCCAGAGCATAGGCTACTGCAATCCCGTCATCACCGCCCAGGGTGGTATCTTTTGCAGAAATATAGTCACCTTCCACTACCAGTTCCAGAGGATCTTTAGTAAAGTCGTGGCTGCTTTCCGGAGTTTTCTCACATACCATATCCATATGTCCCTGAAGGATCACACAGGGAGCCTTCTCATATCCTTTGGATGCATCTTTGAAAATGATCACATTATTACTTTCATCCTGTATATATTTCAGACCGTGTTCCTTGGCAAACTCCACCAGATAGTCGCTGATCTGTTTTGTATTTCCTGAGCCGTGAGGGATCTTCGTAATTTCCTCAAAATAGTAAAATACTCTTTCCGGCTTTAAATCTTTTAACACAGACATATTATTTCCTCCTATTTATCTCTGAATCTACTCTCTTATTCTTGCACATTCCTCTGAAATTGGCAAGTCTCCATTTTCTCAGTCATGAAAAGGCCTGAGACTCATATATTTTAAATAAAGATCCTGAGGACATTCTCCATGAAACAGTTATTATACTATCTTTCTTTTACCTGTTTTCTCCTTTTTCTTCTCTGTTTCCCGAAAACTGCGGCAGAATATGCGAAAACCGGACTTATGCTCTGGTTTAACACTCTTCTGCCCTCTATGCTCCCCTTTATGATCCTCTCAGGTCTTCTTATCAAAACCGGATTTCTGGAAAAACTCCTGTCCTTTACAGGAAAATTCTGGGAAAAGGCTTTTGGCCTGACTCCCCTGGGCGGTTACGGCCTTCTCATGGGAATTTTCTGCGGTTATCCTATGGGTGCCAAAACTGCTGCGGATCTGTACAGAAACCAGCGGATTTCCCGCCAGGAAGCCAGCTACCTCCTGACCTTTTCCAATCATCCCGGTCCTGCTTTTCTTTCCTCTTATCTGTGTACCGAACTGCTCCATCAGGAAGATCTGGTCCTCCCTGCTTACATAATCCTCTATCTGTCAAGTTTTCTCACCTCTCTGCTCTTCCGCCCTTTTTACTCTTTTCCAAAAGGAAACGGAGGGAAAGTAAAAAGAAAAGAGGCATCCTCTGTCTTCTCCTGGGGAGAAGCCCTGGACACCTCTATTATGGACAGTTTTCTCTCGATCACCAAACTGGGGGGATATATCATTCTATTTTCCCTTTTTCAGGGAATCCTGCAGCTTCTTCCCTGGCTTCCCGAAAACCTGAAAAGTCTCCTCCTGGGAATTACGGAGATCACTACAGGAGCAGCCGCCATCGCTGAGAAAAACTGGGAACTGTCCCTCACCTTTCCTCTTCTGCTGGCCTTTACTGCTTCCGGCGGACTGTGCATCGCCTTTCAGACCAAATCCATGCTTGGTGAAACAGACCTTTCCCTGGCTCCTTACCTGAAAGGAAAGCTCTGCATGTTCTTTATCACGCTGACTCTGGGGATCTTATTCGTCAAAATCATCAAAGTCATCATCTAGATCATCGTACTCGTCATCATATTCATCGTCCTCGTACTCTGTCTGATCCTCTTCCTGATGATCCTCTTTCGCAGGTTCCTGAGAAGGAGCCGCAGCAGCCTGAGGAGCAGGAGCGCCCTGAAGCTGTGGTGCCAGTTCTGCACGGTTCTGACGGATCACATCAAGAGAAGCCTGGAGTGCCTGGACAAACTCATTATATTTTCCTGCTGCATTCTCCAGCATACTGGAAGCGATCTGTCCCATATTCCCCATCAGCTCATCGGTATAGGATACTGCGCTTAAACGAAGGGAATTTGCATCATTGGTAGCCGCATCAATAATGGCCTGTGCCTGCTGGTTGGCACTGTTGATGGTCTCATTGGCCTGGGCATATGCCTGCTGCATAACCTCGGATTCTTTTACCATCTCCTGAACCTGTTTCTTGGTATCTTCAATAATATTATCTGCTTTAGACTGAGCGTCTGCCAGGATCGCATCCTTATTGCTGATGATCTTCTGATAACGCTTGATCTCGTCAGGAGTTTTCAGACGCAGTTCTCTTAAAAGCTCTTCGATTTCTTCTTTATTCACAATGATCTTTGTAGTTGATAAAGGCTGATACTTACAGCTCTCCACATACTCTTCGATTTCCTCAATGATTTGTTCAATTCTGCTGCTCATTTCTCATTTCTCCTTACTGTATTTTCTTCCTGACCGCCAAAGGATCCTTTGTCTCTTCTCATCTGGCAGGGTTCTGCCGGTATTTTTCTTCTACCTTGCGCACCACGTATTCCGGCACAAACTTGGAAATATCCGCTCCAAAATAAGCGGCTTCCTTTACGGTGGTAGAGCTGAGATACGCATATTCCAGACTTGTAGTCAGAAACATGGTATCCACATCCCGGGCCAATACCCTGTTGGTCTGAGCCATCTGAAGTTCATACTCAAAATCTGTAATGGCACGCAGTCCCCGGATAATCACCTTTGCGTTACAGCTTCTTGCAAAATTTACGGATAACCCGCTGAAAGATGTGACCTTTACATTAGGAACATCCTTCGTTATATTCTCTAATATATTAACACGTTCCTCCACAGAAAACAACGGACTTTTTGCAGAATTATTCAAAACTCCCACGATCACCTCGTCGAAAAGGGCCGCTGCCCTGCGGATGATATCTAAATGACCATATGTAGCCGGGTCAAAACTGCCCGGATAGATTGCTCTTACCATATTACTAAGCCTTTCTGATAAATACATGCATATTTGTCTTATATCTTTTTTCCCGGAGGGAAATAAATCCGTAATTTTCCAGATAGGAAAAGTCTGTATCCAGGGAAGCTTCCACAATGATCAGGGTATCCTCATTCACATAGGAAGCATCTTTTAAAACAGCCAGAACCTGTTCTTCCAGTCCCTGCCTGTACGGCGGATCCATAAAAATACAGTCAAAAGGCTCCTCCCCTTCTAAAAGACGAAGGGCCGTCAGGGCCTCCTGGCTGAAAATCCTGGCTCTGTCCGCCAGTCTGGTAAATTTCAGATTTTCTTCTATAACTTTTACTGCTTTTCTATTTTTCTCAACAAAGGCGCAAAAATCAGCCCCCCTGCTTAAAGCTTCTATCCCGATCCCTCCGCTTCCGGCGAAGATATCCAGAAACCTGCACCCGCACATATATGGCTGGAGAATATTAAACAAAGTCTCCTTGATACGGTCTGTGGTAGGTCTGGTTTCCATACCCGGGATTGTCTTCAGGGGCATACTTTTTGCGCTGCCTGCAATTACTCTCATATAATTTGTCCTTTTCTTATCGGGAATTCAGACGGTAATCCAGATCTCCGTGTTCGAGACCCAGAATCAGGGATTCCGCTGTCGCAATATTGGTAGCAATGGGAATATTGTACTGATCACAGCATCTGGAAATCTGATATACATCCGGCTCCTTCGGATCGATCATAGCCGGATTGTAGAAAAAAATGACCATATCGATGTCTCCCCGCTCGATCATCTCTGTAAACTGTTTGTCTCCCCCCATACTGCCGGGCAGGAATTTATGGACACGGAGATTGGTAGCCTCTTCAATCCTTCTCCCTGTAGTTCCCGTAGCATATATTTCATGCTTTGCAAGAATATTTTTATACGCAATACAAAAATCTTCGATCAAAGCCTTTTTACTGTTATGTGCTATAATTCCTATGTTCATCTACATCATCCTTATTATTTTTTGTCAAAAAACATTATAGCAAAAACGCTAACTTTTTTCAATTCTCAATTACTATTTTATACATTTTTTACAAAATGGCAGAAGTCACATTCAAAATACCCTTAACAAAATCCTGAATTTCTATTTTCTTCCTGCACATCTGGCTCTTTATTGTAATATAATTCTCAGAATTTGTCAAAACATGAAAGAACTTCTAGTGTATTTTTTCTTTAACTTCATATACTACCACCGTAACAAAAAACAACTTTCAAAGGAGGAACTAAAAATGTCTAACAGTAATTCTTCTAACAAAGCAGCAGTGCCAGAGGCCAAAAGCGCATTAAACCGTTTTAAATATGAGGTAGCCAACGAACTGGGAGTACCCCTTACAGACGGTTATAACGGAAACCTGACTTCCAAACAGAACGGTTCTGTCGGCGGCTATATGGTCAAAAAGATGATCGAGGCTCAGGAAAGACAGATGTCCAGCGGCGGAAGCATGCAGCAGTACTAATCTCCGGACCAATCATATACCCTTGTCTGTTTAGTTTATAGTACAGATGGGAAAAAATCAGGGCAGAAGATATTTCTATAAAATATCCTCTGCCCTGTAATATTTTTAAGTGTTAGGCAAGGGGAAATGCAAGCATTTCATTTCCCACTGCCCGCATAAGAGCCAGCGCCAAAAGGGGTCCGGCCCATGGGTAGCAACAGACCGGAGGAAACCGGACAGCTGCCGCATTTACAACATTTATATTGGAATTATAAAAACTCTACTTATAACTCTACTTTTCTTCCGCCTTCTACGAACTCGCCGTTCACCACATAGTAAGCAGCATGCTCTTCAGGTTTTACGTAAATCTGGATATCGCTGATATCACTTTCTTTTTTACCAGTCTCAGCCATCCATGCTTTTTTCACATTGGCTTTCACATCATCCAAGTTGTACTCTGCTCCTGCGAACTGAAGGAATACAGACTCTTTTACTTCTGTCTTCTCTGCAGTCTTTTTAACAGCAGCTGTCTTCTTAACAGTAGTTGTCTCTTTCTTTACTGGTGTTGCTTTTTTTGCTGGTGCTTTTTTGGCAGCAGCAGTTTCAGTTTTAGGTTCTTCTGTCTTCACTGGAGTTGTCTTCACGGCAGCTTTTGTTGTCTCAGCTGTCTTTGCTGTTGTCTTTCTTACTGACATAAAAATTCTCCTCCTTTATACTTCCAACTCTAAATGTCCCGTTTATCATATACCTTTTTTTTTTAATTTTCAAGTTTTTCCCGGAAGTTTCTGTTTTTTTACAGAAACATAACCGTTTCTGCTCACAGGCCGGGGGACTCCATTTTATCCTTCGCGTAACTCAGGAGCCGGTCTTTCAGGCGGCTGTTCTGTTCCAGTTCCAGCCTGGGATCCAGCAGCAGGATCGCCCCCGCCGCTTCACTTGCTTTTTTCAGAATATCTGCATCCTGAAAAATATCCCCCAGGCGGAATTCCAGCATGCCGCTCTGGCGGATCCCCAGCAGATCCCCTGGTCCCCGCAGCCGCAGATCCTCCCCTGCTATAAAAAAACCATCATTGGACTTTACCAGGATTTCCAGCCGTTTTCTGGTTTCTTCATCATCTCCTCCATAAACAAAGATACAGTAAGACTGATAGGCGCCTCTTCCTACTCTTCCTCTTAGCTGATGAAGCTGAGCCAGACCGAAACGCTCCGCGTTTTCTACCATCATTACCGTAGTATTTGGTACATTGACACCCACCTCAATAACTGTGGTGGACACCAGCACCTGTATCTCATTTTTGGAAAAAGCCTCCATGATCTCGTTTTTCTGGGCTGCCTTCATACGTCCGTGAAGATAAGCAACTTTTATCTGAGACGGCAGAGTCTGGGAAAGCATCCGGCTGTAATCCAGGACATTCTCCGCCTCCAGGCCTTCACTTTCTTCCACCATAGGACAGATCACATAGACCTGGCGCCCCTGAAGCACCTGATTTTCAATAAATTTATAGGCTTTCGGCCGGTAAGAGGTATCCACAACACAGTTTTTTATAGGAAGCCGCCTGGCCGGAAGTTCATCCATAACGGAAATATCCAGATCTCCATAAAGAATGATCCCCAGTGTCCTGGGAATGGGAGTAGCGCTCATGACCAGCACATGGGGTTTTCCGCCTTTTCTGGATAAGTCCTCTCTCTGGTTCACCCCGAACCGGTGCTGTTCATCGGTGATCACAAGAGCCAGATCCTGATAAAAGACTTTCTCCTGGATCAGCGCATGGGTGCCGATGATCAGCTTTGCTTCTCCCTCCTGGATCTGCCTGTAGATCTCTTTTTTCTCTTTTCCTTTGGTGGAACCGGTAAGAAGAACTGCCGGATAAGACAGTCCCTGTTCTTCCAGAAGCTGGCACATGCCTTCATAATGCTGCCTGGCCAGCACTTCCGTAGGCGCCATAAGGGCCGCCTGGCACCCATTTGCCGCCGTCAGGATCATGGCCAGAAAAGCAATGATGGTCTTTCCGCTTCCCACGTCTCCCTGAACCAGCCGGGACATCAGATGTTCCCCTGTCATATTGGTCTCAATCTCATTCCAGACTCGTTTCTGGGCATTCGTCAGAGCATAGGGAAGATTCTCTATAATTTTTTCCGTCTCCCACACCGGTTTCAGATGAAAAGTATTTTCACTGTCCTGGTTTTTCTCCTTCATCATGCGGACTGACAGGATAAAAAGCAGAAATTCATCAAAAACCAGCCGTTTCCTTCCCTCTACCATATCTTTTCTGTTTTCCGGAAAATGGATATGCGTCAGAGCATAATTATATTCTGCCAGCTGATAATGGGTGCGGTATTCTTCCGGAAGATATTCCTGGGTCATTTCTCTCTCTTCCAGTATCTGCTTCATGGTTTTTGCCATAAATTTATTAGTAAGCCCTTTAGTCAGACTGTAGATCGGATAAAGTACATGAAGCCGCTCTTCATACTGTTCCCGGGAAAAGATCTCCGGATGTTCCATAGTCCGTCTTCCTCTTTTTTCCACTACCATTCCCCGGAAAATATACAGGCCTCCCGGGCGGAGGGTGTTTCTCAGAAAAGGCATATTGTACCAGGTAAACCAGAGAGTCTCTTCTCCCTCTCTGGCACTGGCAGTGATCACTGTAAGTCTCCCTGTATTCTTTACCCCTACTTTTCCCGAAAGTCTTGCGAAAACCGCCACTTTCTTTCCCGGAATGGCCTGGGATATTTCCACAGGTTCCTGATATTCATCATAGTCCCTGGGATAATACCGGAGAAAATCCCCCACTGTAAAGATTCCCAGCTTTCCCAGGAGTTTTTCTGTCTTTTCGCCAATGCCTTTGATGGTCCGTATACTGTCCCGTTCTTTCATTCTT